>PDWJ01001602.1_pt1 | contig 46962 bp, 39 predicted proteins | sample 1430881 | NCBI WGS metagenome assembly PDWJ01 (sample SAMN01162460, study PRJNA174530) | Oral metagenome, whole genome shotgun sequencing project. | biome: Marine environment; feature: Marine mammal; material: Swab sample of the gingival sulcus; isolation source: swab sample of gingival sulcus...
CACCATGTCGAAGATCGAGAATGGCTCGTAGGGCTGAGGCATGAAGGCAGTTACGGGAAACAGCGGTTGCTGTCGCGAATCTCGGCGGGCCATCTCAAACGTGGATCATAATCGGGCGATCGTGTCAAGGTCGCCTGTGAATCAAGCTCCTAGTGTACCATCACGTGTTCCGCCGAGCGAGCCTTCGGCTGCTTCGACAAGAAGGGCCGACCAACCCAAGTCCTCAACAAGTTTGCTTGAATCGAAACCGGACAGACTACTTGTCAAACACGACTGGTCATTTCATTTGTCAACGACAGTCAGTCAGAGACCACCTGGGCTGCGGCCCGAAAACCTGATAGCGTTGGCCTGCTCGTACTCGACGTACTAGCGTCCTGTGCTTCATCAGCCCTTAGGAGCACCCCTACGCATTCGGGACCGAGCCGGGTGCTGAGCTGCCGAGCCCATGTCGTAACCGAAGACATGAGCCGTACCGGTGGTACGGCGAGCTTTCTGAGGCCTAGAAAGCGGCCGGCAGTGCTGTACCCGACGACGGTGGCGTGTGTGGGGGTGCTCATAACTCGGGGTTTTCCCCGCTAGCTTGGTCATAGGATCCACCCATGCTCTTGCTCCTCCGACGTACCTCCCTCGCCGCCGCGCTGGCGTCGCTCATCGCCCTGCCGAGCGCCTGCACCGAAGACGCCGTTTCGAAGGACCTGGCCAGCTTATCGGACCTCGAGCACGGATGCGTGGTCAGCGCGGCCTGTGGAATCCAAGCTCGCGCCCGGGTCTCGGACTGCATTGACTACTATTACAGAGTCCTCGTGGGTCTCGGCCTCGGCCCAATCTACCGCGACATCTACTCCTGCGTGCGCGCCGCCGGCGCAGACTGCTCAGCTGTGGAGCGCTGCTTTGGCCAGACTGGCAGCTGCACCAACGCGACGTTCAAAGGCTATTGCGCAGGCAACACCGCCTACACCTGCGACCTCCTCGACGGCAAGGTCTACACGTTAGAGTGCTCCACTTCGGGCTTGACCTGTGCGCCCAAGCAGTCTGAGCAGTTTGCCGCCGAGTGTCACTGCGACAAGGACTACAAGGTCTGCCACGGCGGCTTCGCCATCACCTGTCCCAATGAACAGCCGGAGACTCGCGACTGCGCCGCTCTCGGCGGCAGCTGCGTCGATGGGGCGTGCAGCGTCCCCACGAAGCCGAAGGCCTGCGATATGAACATGCGCCCCTATTGCGAAGGCTCTGTCGTCGTCCACTGCCGCGAAAACGGCGAGCTGGAGCGCGACGACTGCAGCAAGCACCCGATCTACAAGCGCTGTAAGAACGGCGCTTGCTTTCGCAGCGGCGACGAATGTGACATACAGCAAGACGACTTCAACCGCTGCACACCAAGTGGCGACCTCGAGGCCTGCATCGACGGCAAGTGGAAGACGTTCAAGTGCGCTGAGATGGGCCTGGGCGACTGCCGCGAGGCGTTCTATGGCGCCAACTGCGCCAGGTACAACTAGAGCGCTGATCCGCTTACCTCCCGTCGCGACACGTCCTTCAAGCCAAGCGCTTTGTCGTCCTGGCGCGTCCTCTAGTGCCCTGCTAGAAAGCGAGCTATGCGCCGTTTCTTCTGCATATCGCTCCTCGCGCTAACCACGCTGCTCTTGCTTTTCGGCACGTCCTCCCACGCCGAGGCTCAGCAAGACAACCGGGATCGGCTCTACGGCTTCTCCGCTGGCGCAAGCTTCGACATCAACCCGGCGGACCACGTCGGCGTGGCCCTTGGCGCCTCGGTGACCCAGCCCATCGGTGGGATGCTCTACGCCCGCGGCCGGCTGCTGGGGCTGATCAACGAGGACGGCTTCGCGGTGATCCCCACGCTCTCGGGGATCCTCGCTGTACCCATCGGGCCGCTCGAGCTCTCTGTCGACACCGGGGTGCACATCTTTGGCGTGGCGCGGCGCTCCGACGAGACGATCTTCTCGATCTTCGGCATCGGTGGCGGAGCCCAGCTGATGGTCACCGTCACCGACAGCCTCCGCCTCGGTCTGCGCGGCGACCTCAACTGGCTCCCCAAGGAGCTCTCGTCGCCGATCGACGACCCCAAGGTCGACGCGAAACACACCTTCCTCTACCTCTCGACGATGCTCGTGTTCGAGCTACGCAGGCTCTAGAGCGCAGACCAACTTACCTCCCGTCACGACCAGCCCTTCGAACCGAGCGCTTTGTCGCTCAAACTCGCCTCAGAACGGTCGCGGTACCACCTGTTCGCGAGCGCTGGCCACCAGCGCGTGGATCAGCTGGGTCCGCTGCGTCAGCTGCGGCTCATCGCCCTCGACGTACGAATCGGTCGGGAGCTCGTAGCGCGCGCTGACCGCCAAGCGGTGGGGTGAGAGGGCCGCTAGAGCGCCGATCAAGTAGCGGCCACCTACCGGGGATCGACCTCGCCGATCAACTGTGATCTCCTCCTGTCGAGGAGGTCCGATGTCGAAGCACGAGTCGATTCGCTGGTTTCCGAACGAGAAGCTCTCCAAGAGAGAGGAGAAGGTCTGGGAACGGGCAGATGCATCGTCGTTTACGAAAAGCGGAGAGAGAGCGTGACGAAGAAGCGGGCTGGCGGCAAGGGAAAGCCCAGCACGTCGACGGCGTCGCGTACGTCGAGCAGGTTGCGCCCCTCAACACTCAACGTCAGCCAGCGATAGCTGTAGGCCCCTGCCACACCGAGCAGGACGCGGGGAGGCTGCTCGAAGCTGTTGAAAAGACCAAGGACCTGTTGGTCCTGCCACTCGACGGCGAGATACAGCCGCAGCGCCTTCAGCGGCGAGGGGAGCCCGCGGCCGCGGCGACCGCAGCTCGGACCATCCCAAGCCAGGCGCCCGGCGAGGCGCTGCCGCGGCTGGCCGGGGAGACGATAGTCTCGCGCCCCCCAGCGCGTGTCGGTGAAGGTGTAGGCGCCGCGGAGCCCCACGCAGCGCCAGGGGCGCAGGGTCAGCGCCGCCTCAACACCCTGCACGTCGACGCGCCCGACGTTGGTCGCGGCGATGGTCAGCGAGCCAAGCTGCACGAAGCGGATCGCGTCGACGAGCAGGCGCCGGAAGTAGGCCGCCTCGACCGTCAGCCAGCGGAGCGCCAGGCGCAGCCCGCCATCAGCGCTGAGCGCGTCCTCGGGCGCCAGCGAGGGATCGCCACGCACCCCCTCGAAGCGCGCGTAGAGCTCGTAAAAAGAGGGGTAGCGCACGCTCCGACCGACGTTGCCCAGCAGCTCCAGACGCGCCCTGGACGAGCGCCAGAGCGCCAGCACCAGCCCGAGCTTGGGCAGCACAGTGGCGCCAAAGTCGCTGGCGCTGACCAACCGCAGAGCAGGCAGCAGCGAGAGTCTTTCGGAGAAGAAGCGAAACTGCGCGCCGAGCCAGCTGTCGATGAGCAGCCGAGCGTGGTCGCCGACGGTCGCCTCCATAGCCTCGAGCTGATCGACGAAGAGCTCACCGCGAGTCTCGAGCCCGAGATCGAGACGGCCGTAGCCCTCGAGGGGGAGCATCAGGCTCGCTCGAACGCCGAGGCCATGGAGAGCGTTTCGCGAGCGCTCGGCGAGGGCGTCGGCGTCGAAGCGCAGACGCTGAAGGAGATGGCTCAGCGAGAGGTTCAGCGTCGCGCCCTCGACCCAGGGGTCGAGCAGACGCGCCTGCAGCGCGAGCACGTTGCGCAGATCGCGCTGCCGAGTGTCCTGCTTGCCCGCGAAGGGGCCAGGCATGCCCCGCTCGCCGACGAGGAAGCTCTCGAGCCATGAGAAGCGCCAGTCGCCGTAGTCGAGGTCAGCCTTGAGCAGGGCCTCGCCGACCCGAGCGTCGTTGTTGACGCGCACGTCTTCGACGCCGTTGAGGCTGTTGACGAAGCGAAAGTCGCCATCGCTCTGCCGGTAGGATCCGGAGACCAGCAAGCGCACGGGGCCAAGGTGACCACGGTGGCTCGCGCGACCGATCAGCGTGTCGAAGGATCCGTAGCCAAGGGAGAGGCGGGTTTGGCGGCTGCGGCGTAGCTTTGGCGTCTCGAGCAGCACGGCCCCACCGAGGGCCGCCTCGCCGAAGCGCACCGAGCCGGCAGAGCGACGAACCTCTACAGCGGCGAGCTGGCCTGCGTCGAAGAGCGCCAGATCGACCCCACCACCGCCAGGGAGGTTCAGCCGTACGCCGTCGAGAAAGACCGCCACTCGATGGCTCTCGGCGCCGCGGAGCAGCACGGTCTGCGGTTGACCGCCGCCGTAGTCGCGGATCTTCAAGCCTGGCACCTCGGCCAAGAGCTGAGGCAGATCGCCGCGCGCGGAGGGGCTGGTCTCGACGCGGGTCGAGAAGCTGGCGGGATCGTCAGCCGGCGCGCGACGCCGTAGGGGACGCCCGGTGACGCGGGTCTCGTAGACCGGCGCGGCTGGGCGAGAGATCGGCTGGGTGGACGGCTGGGTGGACGGCTGCGAGGGCGGCTGGGTAGACGGCTGCGAGGACGGCTGCGAAGGCGGCGCGGCGCGCGCCAAGACGATCTTGCTTGGCAGAAGCAAGATCAGCGCCGCTGCCACTACCGGCGCGCGCATGGGCTATTTTTCGCGGATCAGCGCGATCTCGTCGGCGCTACCGCCGGTGAGGCGCACGCCGATCCAGTCGCCGGACTGGGCCAAGGCGTTGATCTTGACCGAGGCGCCCGGCGTGATGACGTCGGAGGGCGTGCCCTTGGTCACGCTGTCGCCGTTAACCGTGACCGGGATACGCCGCACACCGTTGAAGGTGGTGAAGTCGTCGTCGAGGTAGACCAGGCTGTCGCCGAGCGCCGCCGCGTCGAGGATCGCGCCGCTGTAGATCATGTCGCCATCGCTGCTGCCTGAGAGGGTCGCGCTGCCGTTGATCGCCGCCTTGACCTCGGCGAGGGAGAAGGCCCAGACCTCGTTGGCGGTGTTGAAGCCCCCGACGAAGAGCACGCTCTGGCCGAGCGCGAGGGTGCCGCTGAAGCTGCCCACGGCTTTGATCAGGCGTCGCCCGACGCCGGCCTTGTAGACGTAGACGCCCTGCCCGTCTTCGGCGCTCCCAGCGCCGAGGCCGTTGATCAGCAGCGTGTCCGCGTCGAGATAGACCGCGTCGTAGTTGCCCTTCGAGGCGAACTCGACCGGCGTCGACCCCGACGTACCCATGGCGATGCCGCCGCTCTGGTCCTGCAGCGTGTAGCCCGCCGCGGCCAGCCCGGTGGCAGGCCAGATTGTGAGGTAGCCGCCGGCAAAGACCGGCTGAGTCCCGGCAACCCGAAAACCAAAGACGTCGCTCGGCGACCCCACGGTGTTGCTGACGAGATCGAGGGTGCGCTTGCGCACCACGAAGCTCCGCGTCGCGCTGCCCACCTCGAAGGTCCACAGCCGCGTCGGATCGAAGGCGAAGGCGTTCGCCGTCGGGGCGGCCAGGCGGGCGCCGACGCAGTAGCTCGAGGCCAGCGTCAACGGCGCGAGGTCAAGGCTCGCGTTACAGCCACTGCCCGCGTCGGCCGGGCCCTGATCGGGCGAGCCGATGTCGACGAGCAGATCCTGACCGTTCTGATCGACGCCCTGATCGGCACCAGCCTCGACCACCGCCTGATCGGCGCTGGCGTCGGGCGTCACCCCATCATCATCGTTGCACCCGCCCCACGCGCTGCTCCCCAGCAAGAGCGCACACACCAAGACCCACGTGTTCCGTTTCATCGCCGACCCTCCGAGCTCGACCGCGCGAACTCTGTCTCCAATCCCGCGAGGGGATCTTGGCGCCAGTCGGGTCATGCTCGCGGCTCACGGCGACGCGCCGCGTCAGCGATCGTCGATGCCTCGGGTCCCGCGAGACACGACCGGAGATGGCTGAACGCGCCCGACATCTCGTCCGCGCGCCCTTGGCCTCGAGGTCGGTCTCCTGGCTCACGACCGTTAGCCCACGTCGCCTTCCCAAAGCCGAAGCCTCAGTGGCTCGATGACAGGGCGTGATCGCTCACAGTGGCGGGTCCGCGCCGGAGTTTCACCGGACTTCCCGACACCTCGAAGCGCTTGCCATTTATGTCAGAGGCCGCGCTGTGTCAAGCCGTGGACCTTTCGAACGATGTCGGTGTATGGAGCACATCGAACGACCCTGAAAATTCGCGTTGGATCTTCATGAGTTATAAAACTCTGGTTGACGGATTCGTCACCATCGATCAGAACGGTCGCGTTTTCATTGGGTTAAGAGCACCACGACACATTCGGGACCGAGCCAGCCTAGAACGCGCCCGGCAGTGCTGTGCGACGGGAGGAATGTGTAGGGTCGCTCATAAGTTTGCGGTTGTGCGGGTCGTGACCTGGAAGCGACGTGACCTGGAAGCGACGTGACCTGGAAGCGACGTGACCTGGAAGCGACGTGACCTGGAAACGACCAGGAGCCCTCTTTGAAGCCTTCACACTGTCTGAAGCGTCTTTGCCTCACGCCTTCGTCACAGCAACCGGCTCTTCGCCTAGCTAAGCCCACCGATGGGCCTTCGTCTGGGAGGCCTTCATCTAGCAGGCCTTCGTCTGGCAGGCCTTCGTCTGGCAGGCCTTCGTCTGGCAGGCCTTCGTCTGGCAGGCCTTCGTCTGGCAGGCCTTCGTCTGGCAGGCCTTCACTCGGGCTGCGTGCTCTCAGGCAGCGCCACGTTGTTCCTCGCCGATGGGCGACAGGTTCGGCTGCGCCCCGGCGCCTCCTTCTACCTCCCCCGCGGCATGCACGGCCACTGGCTGGTCGAGCAGCGCCTCCGCACCGTGGTCGTCGAACACGTCAACGACGATTTGAAGCAATAACGACGATTTGAAGCAATGAAGAGCCCCCCTATCCCTCCCGCGCGAGCTCGACCAGGCGCTCGAGGAGGTCCGGAGGAGGCTCTGGCGCGGGCAACCCACGAAAGACAGCCAGCGGCTCGTGGGTGGGTCGCTGAGTGTTGAAGGGGGGATATCGCAAGAAGGCGCGGCGACCCACGACAGGGCCAACGAAGCCGCGCTGGAGGGCAACCCCGAGGCGGCTGGGACATTGACAGGGGTTGCGCGCGTCGACATGACCGCAGCGGGGCGCGAGGTAGTCGATGATCTTGTTGCGCGCCCGCGAGGCTCGCACCCGCAGCGCGCTGGTCTTGATCCCGAGCAGCGCGACCGCGGCCTCGATCGACTCGCCGAGCACATCGAGGAGCACAAAGGCGACGCGCTCGCCCGGCGGCAAGCAGGTGATCGTCGCCGTCAGGCAGCTTTGTTGCAGCTGCCAGAGCAGGCCCTCACGGTCATCGGCGCCGAGCCGACCTAACGCATCGGGGTTGGTCGGATCGTCGCGGATCAGCTCATCGAGGGCGTCAAAGGTCAGCTGATCGCCGCAGCGCTGACGTTGCTGAAGCGCCTCGGCGAGCCCGCGCAGCAGCGCGATGTAAGCGTCGCCATCGTCGTCGCGAGCCAGCCTGACGGCCTCACGCAGCAACACCTCGCGCTCTTTGTTCGTGAGCGCCAAACGATAGGCCAGCTGGTAGATCTGTTGGAAGTGGCGACGTAACGCGGTCTCAAGCATGACCCCCCCAGGTCGACGCGTGTCGGCTACTGTCCCGACGTGCTCTCGCCCTTGCCCCGCATTCCAACCTCTTCGAGGAAGAGCGCGGTGAGCAGGTAGGCCATGTCCCGGTTGGTCTTCTTGCGGAAGCCGTGGCCCTCGTTCTTAGCCAGCATATACCAAACCTTGCGGCCCTTCTTGCGCACCGCCTTGACGATCTGCTCCGCCTCGCTCCGCGGCACGCGGGGATCGTTGGCGCCCTGGATCACAAACAGCGGCGAGGAGATCTTGTCGACGTGGGTGAGCGGCGAGACCTCTTCGAGGAATTGGCGCATCGCAGGGATCCGCTCGTCGCCATACTCGGCGCGGCGCAAATCACGGCGATAGGCCTTGGTGTTCTTCAGAAACGAGACGAAGTTGCTGATGCCGACCCAGTCGACACCGGCGCGCAGGCGGTCGGCGTAGTTGACCAGCGAGGAGAGCACCATGAAGCCACCATAGGAGCCGCCATAGACCACGACCTTCGACGCGTCGAGCTCCTTTTGCCCCTGGATCCAGTCCAGCAGCGCGCCGATGTCCTTGACCGAGTCGGCGCGCTTCATCCCGTTGTCGAGCAGCAGGTAGGTTTTGCCGTAGCCGTCGCTCCCACGCACGTTGGGGGCGATGATCGCCACGCCCATCTCCATCAGCAGGTAATGCACCAGCGAGTGGAAGTACGGGCGGTATTGGGCCTCCGGGCCACCGTGGATGTAGATCATCACCGGCCGCGGGCCAGCCTCCGAGGGCTTGAAGTAGAACGCCGGGATCTGCCGCGGCTTGCCGTCGACCTTGTCGAAGGTCGGGTACTTGATCAGCTTCGGCGCGACGAAAAAGTCGGAGTTGAGACCACCGACCTCGCTCTTGGTCCAGGGCTCGAGCTTCCGCCGGCGCACGTCGTAGGCGTAGGCGTCCCCCGGCGAGGTCGTGCGATAGATCGTAAAGCCGAGCAGGTTGCGCTGCTTCTTCGCCTTGGCGAACTTCAGGCCGCGGATGATGCCCTCGGGCACGCCCTTAGCGGGCTTGCCCAGACGGCTGCGCGCGCCGCGAGCGTCCATCACGTAGAGCTTGGAGAGGCCGCCCTCATTGAAGGTCACCGCGAGGTTCCGACCGTCGGCGGAGAGGGCGATGCCCTCGACGTTCCAAGGGACGTCCTTGCTCAAGGTCGTGAAGGTCTTCTTCTTCAGGTCGTAGTAGTAGAGCTGCACGAACTCGCCGTCGCGATCGCTGGTGAGGAAGACTCCACGACCGTGGCCGTCCCAGAGCGCCTCGCGGTAGGCGACCGTCGGCTTGCGCTTGGTGGCGGAGGCAGCCGGCGCAGGCCCGCCAGGCTTCGCGACCGTCTCGCCAGGCTTCGCGACCGTCTCGCCAGGCTTCGCGACCGTCTCGCCAGGCTTCGCGACCTTCTCGCCAGGCTTCGCGACCGTCTCGCCAGGCTTCGCGACCTTCTCTGTTGCAGCGGTCGTCGCTCGCGGCGGCGCGCCGATCGACTCGGTCTTGCCGCTCTGGACGTCGAGCACGTGCAGGTAGGTCTCGTTGAGCGAGATGTACTGGAGCAACAGCAGCTTCTTCTCGTCGGGCGACCAGTCGAGGGGGATGAACAGCCCGCTGCCCTCATAGACGAGCTTCGCCTCGCCTGGCTTCTTCGCCGCCGTGACATAGATGTCGAAGTCGCGACCGTTGCGAGCGTTGTTGCTGTAGGCGAGCTGGCCCTTGGCCGACCAGCGGTAGCCCACCGTCCGCGATTGGCCATCGGTCAGCCGGGTGGTCTTGCCCTCGAGCATGTCATAACGATAGAGCTGGTTGTTCTCGGCGCCGCCCTGGTCCATCAACAGCAGCACCGCGCCATCGTAGGAGCCTGGGACCCAGCTCGCGCGGCGCACGGGCTCGCGGTAGAACGTCAGCTGCTGCCGCGCACCCATCGGCGTACGCACCCGGTGGATCTGGGTCGTGTTGCCGAAGCGCGTGCGAACCAGCATGCCGCCGCCCTTCTCATCCCAGTCGACAAAGGAGGCGTGCCGCACCCCCTGATACTGGCGCATCCGGTCGCGGATCCGCTGCGGAAGCGCCGGGATCCCATCGAGCAACAGCGCCCCGACCGCGCGCGCCTTGCCTCCCTTGGAGACGGAGGTGGTCTTGCTGGGCTTGGGGCACTTCACCTGCCGCACAGAGGCTCCACAGGAGAGGGTGAACAACCCGAGGGCGAACAGCGAAAGGCTGGACAGCGAAAGGCTGGACAGCGAAAGGGTGGACAGCGGTCGCTTCGACATCGTAGAGTTCCTTCTACTCCACCAGCGCGCACGTTGACGATGAGTGCGTCGCGGCGTACGTGGCGCGGCTTTCAGGCTGCTTCAATGCTTCTGCCGTCCAATACGGGCCTCTGGGCTACCGTCTGGCTCGGCTTCGCTCGGCTCGGCTTCGCTCGGCTCGGCTTCGCTCTTAGTCTTCCCAGCTGAAGGCGTCGGGGGAGGACGCCAGGATCTTCGCCAGAGCCGACTCCTCGAGCAGGTCCTGCATCCGCTGGCCGCCGAAGTGATCGATGATCTTATCGTCCCAATCGTCGGCGATCAGGGCTACGTCGCGGATCGTCGCGTTGAGCTCCGCCGGATCGAGGGTCGAGCCGCCGAGGATCGAGTGCAGGAAGAGCACCAAGTTGCCCTCCTTGACGTAGGCGAAGGCGCCGAAGCGAAGCACGGCGTTGAGCGCCAGCAGCTGCAGCGCGAGGCTGGCTTCCATGCGCACCCCCTTGACCAGCTGGGCCACGCAGCGGACGATCGCCTTGTCCTCGCCCCAGGGCACGACCGTGATCATCACGTAGCTCGAGCCCTGCTTGACGACGTACATCTTATCTTCGATCTTGCGATAGGCCTTGTTCTCCGAGAGGGTGGCCTCGATGACCTCGCAGGTCTTGCGCTCCGCGTCGTTCATCCCTTTGCTCCTTGGCACGGTTCGGAAGCTGAGGGTGTAACACGAAACCGACCACTGAAAAAAGCGCCCTGCGCTCCGCCTCGAATGAGGCATGATCAGCCTATGCGCGTCTCGACTCGCCCCGCCTCCTCGTCGCTCCTCGCGCTGCTCTGCCTCGTCACGGCGGCCTGTGGTGGCGACGAGGGGTTGCGCTTCGAGGGTGAGCTGGGCCAGCCGCAGACGCTGCTCTTCGCCGGTGACGCGCCGCTGGCCAGCGCGGCGGTGACCCTCGAGGGCGCGACGACGCAGCAGGTGGCGCTGCTGATCGACACCGGCGCCCCGGCGACGGTGCTCTCGAGCCACGCCTTCAACTCCAGCGTGCGCTGGCCGAGGGCGACCGTCGCAGCCCTCGGGATCACGCTCTCCGAGCTCAACGTCGGCGTCGGCTCGCTCTTCTCCGAGAGCCCCTGCGCCCCGGCGCCGGCCGGCGTGCTCGGCGGTGACCTCTTGGCCCATTTCCGCGTCGAGCTCGACTACGAGGCTGGGACGCTGATCCTCGACGGCCCGCCGATCGCCGCCGACGTGGAGCTGCCGCTCACCCTCGCCGGAGGTGGACGGCTGCGCCTCACGGCCGACGACGTGGGCCACCGGGTCGGGGCGACCCGGCAGCTCGTCGAGGTCGAGATCGAGGGCCGTAAGGCCACCGCGCTGATCGACACGGGAGCCAGCTTGACTGTGCTCTCCCAGAGCCTCTTCGACACCCTGCCTTCGACCGCGCGGCCGAGCGCCTGTTGTCAGCGCTTCGCCACCGGCAGCGGGCTGGTGGTGGCGCCGCTGTCGCGGGTGAAGAGCCTGCGGCTTGGCGCCGTCGAGCTCTCCGATATGGCGGTCACCGTGATGCCTGACGCTGCGCTCTTTGCGCCGGTCTCGGCCGAGGTCGGCCAGGAGGTCGAGCTGCTCCTCGGCGGCACGGCCCTGCGCGACCTGAGGCTCTCTCTGGCCCCCCGCGAGGGGCGCCTCGCGATCGCCCGGGTGGCAGCTAGTCAAGTCGACCGTGACGAATGGATCCGCCCCGGGTTCGGCTATTGCCGCACGAAAGACGGCGCGCTTCACATCATCGAGGTCTATCAGGGCAGCGACGCGGAGACCAAGCTGCGCGCTGGCGACCGCGTGGTGGCCGTGGGCGGCGTGAGCGTCGCTCGCCTCGATGACCGAGCGCTCGCGAGCGCCCTGCGAGCGCCCGGGGTTGGCAAGCTCGTGACGCTGCGGATCCAGGGCGTGTCGAGCCAGCGCGACGAGGAGGTGCGCGTCGAAGATGTGCTGCCAAGCTTGCCCTAGGAGCATCCCTAAGAGCACCCCCACACATTCCTCCCGTCGCCGGGCACAGCACTGCCGGCCGCTTTCTAGGCCTCAGAGAGCTCCCCGTACCACCCGTATGGCTCATGTCTCCACCCGTATGGCTCATGTCTTCGGCTACGCAATCGGCTCGGCAGCTCAACACATGGCTCGGTCCCGAGTGTGTGGGGGTGCTCCGAATCGTTGTCTTCCGCTCCTCGCGGTGAGCGTCCTGCTCGCGAGCTCGGGCGTCTCGCGTTCGGCCATCGCCGGCCCGACCGAGGCCGAGCAGGCCCTGTGGCGCCACGCAACCCAGGCCGTCCACGCCATCGCCCAGGGTCGTGACGTCCAAGCCGTCCAGCACACCGCCGCGGCGCGCGCCGCGAAGGCGCTGCCCGAGCTCGACGCGCTCGTCGGCCTCGCCGCCCTCGCCGGTGGCCGACCGAAGGCCGCGCGGCGACCGCTGGCCTCGGCGATCGCTCGCAAGAGCGCCGACCCCTTGGTCTACTACTGGGCGGCTCGGGTCGAGCTGACCCTAGGCCACCGCGCGGCCGCGTTGGCCCGCCTCGAGCAGGGGCTCGCCATCGGCAGCCATCGCGACGAGCTGCAGGCCGCCTACGCGACGGTGGCCCTCGCGGCAGGGCGCCGCAAGGCCGCCCTCGGCGCGCTGCAGGTCTTGGCCACGCGTCGCTCCAACCTACTCGACCCGGGCCTCTGGCCCACACCACGGCAAGGCGCGGTGGCGCTGCTCGAGGGGCTGATGCGCGGCTTCCCCTACCCCGTCGCGCTCTGGAAGACCCAAGGGCACCTCTATTTCGAGGTGGGCGCTGTGATCCCGTCGCTGGAGCGCTTCTCGCGAGTGCTGCGTAAGCGGCCGGGTGACGCCAACGCCCTGCAGATGGTCGCCCGCTGCCTACAGCGCCTCGGCGCCGCCAAGCTCGCGCTGGCCAGCGCCGAGAACGCCTATCTGCGCAGCCCAGGATCGGCGCTGACGCGAGGTACGCTGGGGCGGCTGCTCCTCGAGCAAGGGCAGATCAAACGCGCGGCGACGCTGCTCGAGGCGGCGGCGGCGGCGCATCCTCGTGACGTCGAGCTGCTGCTCCTCGCGGCCCGCGCCTGCGCCCAAAACCAGCAACCCAAGCGCGCCGCGCGCTACTACAGCTACGCGCTGCGCCGGGACCACCGCCTGCCCGAGGCTCACTTCGGGCTCGGGCTGCTTGCCCAGCAGGGAGGTAAGAAAGCCCGGGCCAAGCTCGCCTTCGAGCGCGCTCTGAGGCTCGACCCCTCCAAGCCTCGCTATTATCAAGCCGCGGCGCAGCAAGCGCAGCTGCGAGGCGACAAGAGGCTCGCCCGGCGCTTGCTCGCCGAGGCCCGCCGAGCGAAACGAGGGAGGGTGAGGCTCGAGCAATTCGACCGTCGTTTGCGCAACTATTTGAAGCGTTTACGAAGCACGCTGCACGAATGTGACTGCGCCGAGCGAGGAGAGATCTGCCAAAAAGCCGCAAACCCGGCCTGCGACAAGGCCGCTCGAGAGCTCGGCGGTCCAGCGGGGCTGCTGCTCCAGGCTCACCTGGCGCTACGGCAGACGCGCACCAAAGAGGCGGCGCGGTTGATCGCCAGGCTCAGCCGAGCACTCCGGGTCAAAGCTCTACTTCTCTGCGATCCCAAGCTTTTTTCCTATGCCGCGCGGACGATCGGCGGACAGCGCTACGAGGTGCGCAAACTCTTTCCCGTCGCCATCGTGGGCCCCTTGCCACGGCACAATCGCGCCACAGCACGCTAACTGCTTGAAATTGCTCCTGTTTCTGTCGCGCTTCGGCACGAATGACGCGCTGCGGTGCGTCGAAGCCTACGCAGTTTGTCCTACATTATCTTACTTTACCTACCTATCGAAGCGGAGACCTCGCCCCAAGCCTCTGAAATCATGTAACACCACAGTTTGGCCCAATAGCTGCTAACGGACTCAGCAGGAACAGGAGCCTGCCATGACCCAAACCCAACACGCTCAGCTCACCAGCCCAACCCACGCTACCCCCGTCGACGCCACGCGAGCCAAGGTCGCCGTGGTGCTCAATGGGAACGCGCGCTCGGTCGACGAGCGGCTGGTCTCGGATCTGCGAGGTCTGCTCCAGGATGAGACGCTCTATGTGTCTCACTCCCTCGATCAGTCGCGCTTCATCGCCCGCCACGTGATCAACCAGGGCTTCGACGTCGTGCTCTGCGGCGGTGGCGACGGGACCTTCACCCAGGTGTTGAGCGACATCGCGGCGCTGCGCCCAGCGCACCTGCCCGCCTTCGGGCTGCTGCGCCTCGGCACGGGCAACGCCCTGGCCAACGCGCTCGGCGCCCGCGGGGGCCTCAAGGGCCTCGCCGCCGACCTCCGCGCGATCCGCGACCCGCGGCGCCGCGCCACCCTCGACCTGATCAGCAGCGAGGGCCGCCTCTCGCCCTTCGCTGGCGTCGGTCTCGACGCGATGATCCTCGAGGACTACAACGCGACCCGCAACGGCGCGCTGCGCCAGGTGCTCGGCGGTCGGCTCGACGGGCCCCTGGGGTACGGCCTGGCCATCGCCTCGCGCTCGACCTGGCGCCTGGCGCGCAATGAGCGCCCGGTGGTGACGATCCGCAACGAGGGCGCGCCGGTCTATCAGCTCGACCACGCTGGTCGTCGGGTCGGTCGCCCGCTGCAGCGCGGCGAGCTCATCTACCGCGGCCCCGTGACCATCGCCGCTACGTCGACGATCCCCTTCTATGGCTTCCGCTGCCGGCTCTTTCCCCAGGCCGACACGCTCGAGGGTCGCTTCCAGCTGCGGGTCAGCAACTGCGGCCCCTTGGAGATCATCCCGCAGCTGCACAAGCTCTTCTCCGGCGAGCTGCGCTCAGACAACATCAAAGACTACGCCTGCCGCGCGATCTCGATTCATCATGAGAGCGGCACGCCCTTCCAGATCGGCGGCGACCTCGTCGGCACGCGGCGCAGCGTGACGCTGAAGCTGCGCCAGATCGAGGCCGCCCTTGGCAGCGACGCCGACCTGCCCTCCGAGCAGCCCGCCCCAGCGCTCCGTTCGATCGGCTGACGAGCTCGCCGTAGGCTCGGCGCTCGCCAGCAGCACGCCAAGCCGCATCTTGCGGGCTGCTTTGCCCGGCGATCAGCGGGCTGTTTGCTGAGCCAGCAGGCCATCTGCTCCGGCCAATGAAAGACCTGCCTGTAGCTCCTCCACCGTATTGGTAGCCGTCAGCGCTGAGCCGCTCTTGAAGACTTCGTAGCGACTTGACGACCGGCTCATGATCTCGGCGCGCCGCCTGACCCAGCGGGTGCGTGCTTTTGCTTGCAGCCCGGAGCACGGGCGGCGTCGCACGCTCAACCAAGGCGTCGACGCCCACCGCGTGGACACCGGCTGCCGCGAGAGCGTGTAGCACCTGCGTCGCCAAAGCATAGGTGTGGGGGTGCCCTCAAGGTGCGGGGCACCCAGTAGGACGAGCGGTAAAGAGATCGGTGTGTCGCGCCGGCGTGCAGCGCCGGAAGCTTGGTGGTTGGGCGCGCGGTCGTCGCTCGAGGGATCGTCGAGAAGCTCCCTTTTTACCTTATACAAGTACAGCGACCTCGGAAAGAAGAAAACAAGGCCCATCGGACTGCGCTTCGGTGGCGAGGCGCGAGGAGGGACGATACGAGTATCGGACTGCCAAGCAACGAAGCCAGCGGAGATCAGAACCAGCGATCGTTCATCCCACGTCAATCAACCGCCTGATCGCCAACGTCTGGTTGGACCTGGCGAAGTTCACCCAGCTCGAAAAAAGTCGCTATCATCTCTCAATACAGACCCTTACGCGATCGAGTTCTATTTGCCTCTTCGTTGAAGGAGATCTTCGATGGCTGAGAAACGCGGCGGGAGTGGGACCTTGGTCCTGGCCTGGGTTATTGTGTTGATGTCTATCGCCCTTGCAGCCGTAGCGACCTACCTCGCCTTACGCGCCGTGCCCCTAAGACAGCTCATGGCTTGGATCGTCCCCGCGGGGACCTGCGCGCTGCTTGGCATGAGCTTGAGCTTCATGGCGATGCTTCTGCGCTCTGGTGCTGCAGGACAGCACGCCTTTTCCCACACGTGGTTTCCGCTCCTCATGATACCGGTGCCCGTCTTTGGGGCGCTTTTCCCGCTCTGGAACGCGATTAAGCTGCTCTTCTTGGATCGACTCAACGCTACGACGATCTCCAGTGGACCGGAGTTCTTGCAAAGAACCGAGCACTACAAACGGGTGAAGCTGCATGGCGCAGGGCGCCCGGCGGGCGTCTTGCTGATGATGCTCGCGTTGGCGCAGCCAGCGGTGATGCTGACTCAGATGGTAGATATTCGCGCCACCATTGGTCTCAAGCCGGTCGTCTTGGTCTGGGACGGCAGCCCCTTACGCTGCAACAAAGGGGTTCGCGAGGCCAAGAACCTGAGGCTCGATCCGCTGACCGACGACGCCCTGCTACAAATCGAGGGCAGCTGCGAGGTCAGGCTGGTGGGTTGCACCCTGGAAAAGGGCGATCTTCCACTAACGATCTACATTCAGGACCGAGGCAAGCTCTTCCTCGAGGACTGCAAGATCGAGGGGAGTGTCAAGATCCGAGCCAACAACCAGGCGCGCTTGGAGGTTCGTTGGACAACCCTCCGCAGCAATACTAGCCTGTTAACCCTTCACAACGCGTCGAGCGCGCTAATCGAAGACAGCACGCTCGACGGCGGTCGAGGGCATACGCTGTGGATGAACGGTCAGGCCTCAGCCTACATGGAGTCCTCTTTCTTGGGCGGTGTCAGCATGTCAGGCGGAACCCTCACGATGGTTGGCGGCCACCTCGGCACCAGCCACAGCGACGCATGCGCCATCCGTGGCGAGAAGACACGGCTGACCCTCAAGGATGTGACGGTGTACGGCCGCGATGGGCTACATGTCAGCAGACACGCCGTGGGCTCAATCAAGGGAGGGGTTCTGCACGCGACCCAGACCGCGCTGGACTCGAGCCGCGACGCGAAGGTCACCATCGAAGGGACAGCCATCGCGGCGCCAACAGCGATCAACGCCTACCTTGGGGCACTCGTCAGCGTCTCGTCGTCGAAGATCGTGGGCAACGTGCGCGCCGGCAACCGGGGCAAGGTCATGCTGATGGGGTCCAGAGTGAAAGGGCGCCTTCGCCAGGCGTCTTCGGGGGTGATCCGAGAGCTCAACACCGGCAGCGCCGAGGCCGCTCTCTCCAACGAGAAGGCCCTCGAGATCCACCGCGACGAGCTGGTCAAGCGCTATCGCAAGCAGGCTTGTCGTGGCCTGATGGTCTGCTGGAACGGCTATGAGGGCGTTATCCGTGGCCGCGTGCAGATGCAGATAGGCGCCAATGGGAGGGTCAACAAGGTCAGGCTCTCGCGTGTACCCGTTCCCATCCGCGGTTGTCTTTACAGTGCCGCCATGGAGAAGAAGCTAGCGCCCTTCTACGGTCCTGTTGGCCGCTGGAGCTGTCGTTTCAGCGGCAGCGCCGTCAACGGCAGCAAGATGATCCGAACGCAGACCGCCTATCGACCCGATCGCGGCGCCAAGGTCTTCAGGGAAGCCGCTCAGTAGCTGCCGTGTTGAAGGGCGGCGTTCGTTTCCAGCAGAAGCAGCAGGGTTCTGCTGACATGAGTGTCGATTAACGCGATAGGTTCGCGACTACCGGGGCGAGGTGGAGACTAGAGCGACAGAGCATGCGCATGGCAATATGAGCAAAAAGGTGCACGACCGACACGAGACGATGATCGACACGACGGCGCTGGCACCGCATATCATCAACCCAGCGTGGGTGGTGGTAGACGTCCGGTTCAAGCTCGCAGATCCAGCGTTTGGCAAGACCCAGTGGGCCGCGTCGACGGTGCCTGGTGCCTATTTCGCTGAACTGGACCAAGACCTATCAGCCCCAGTCCAGCCCGGCGTGACGGGTCGACACCCGCTTCCTTCGCCCGCGTCCTTTGCCAGGAGGCTGGGTCGGTGGGGAGCCACGCCAGCCTCACAGGTCGTCGTATTCGATCAGCGGGGTGGCGCGTTCGCAGCCCGTCTGTGGTGGATGTTGCGTTGGGTGGGGCATCGCGCTGTCGCGGTGCTCGACGGAGGATGGACGGCGTGGACCGAGCTCGGACACCCAACCGCGCCCGGCGCTGCGGATGGGGCCGTGGCCTGCCCTCGACGATCAAAGAGCTGAGGATCGTGCTGCAGGATCCCAAGGCACAGCTGCCCGGCTGGATCGCAGCGCTGCCCCAGCTCGAGGTGCTCGAGCTCTGGGGTCGTCACCTGAAAAAGGGTGACTTGAAGCACCTGCGCGAGCTAGAGCGCTGATCAACTTACCGGACCGAGCTGCGCGAAGGATGCGGAATCACGGCGTAGGAGCGAGAAGGGCGCCTGCTGGTAAGCAACCGACGAGCGACAACCGCTGTGATTTCGCAGACCAGCGCGGCGATGGGAGGTCAGTTGGTCAGCGCTCTAGACCTACCCTTCCCCTCTCGCACCTACACCTCGACCAACAACCGCGCCTTCGCTCGGAAAGAGGGCGAAGAGGATCACCGCGCCGACGGCGATGCTCAACGCGGAAGCCCAGAAGGTGCCGCTGACGCCGCGGGCGAGACCGGCGACCTCCGAGAAGGTGCCCACGCCCGGCTGCAGGCCAGCGAGGCGCCCGAAGATGTAGACGCCGATGGCGGCGCCGATGGTGCGAAAGAACATCGGATAGGAGGTGGCCGCGCCCTTCTGATCACTCGGGGCTGCCTCCTGCGCGGCGACGACGAAGGTCGACATCGCGATCCCCATGCCCAGCCCATAGACCGCCAGCGCGACGCGCTCCGCTGTGGTCACGGCGGCGAGGACCGCCCCTGTCGCGGTAAACACCGTTCCCCAGCGCGCCATCCGCGAAAAGCCCAGGCGTGAGACGAGCCGGCCGTTGATGTTGGTGCCCAACGTCCACGCGAGCGAGAGCGGCACGAGGGCCAGTCCGGCGTCGAGGGGCGTGCCACGCTCGACGGCCTGCACCCAGACGGGAAGGAAACTGATGATGCCCATCATCGTCGCGCCGAAGAAGAGCCCCGAGCTGTTGATCGCGAGCTGCATCTGGCTCGTCAGCAGCGCCACCGCCCCACCCTGGGTGCGCCCGAAGCCGCGCCCGAAGCTACCAGGAATGGTGCGCACGACGATCAACGCGGCCGGGACACCAGGAACGACGTTGATCCAGAAGATCGCGCGCCAGGAGAAGGTCTCGGTGAGCAGGCCTCCGGCGAGGGGCCCGAGGAGCGAGGAGACGCCCCAGATCAACGAGAACACCCCCTGCATCTTGGTCCGGTCCTCGACGGCGTAGAGATCCCCGAAGAGGGTCAACGTCAGCGGCATCAACCCGCCCGCGCCGAAGCCCTGCACTGTCCGCCCCGCGACCACCACGGCCATCGAGCCAGCCAGCGCGCAGATCAGCGATCCGCCGAGAAAGAACACCACAGCGAGCAGGTAGGTGGCCCGACGCCCCCAGCGGTCGGCGAGAAACCCGTAAAGTGGGATCGTCACCGTCGACGCCATGAGGAAGGTGATGAAGACCCAGGGGTAGAGCCCAGCGTCGCCGAACTCCGCCACGACGCGCGGCATCGCCGGGCCTACCACCATCACCTCGAGGCTAGCCAGAAACGTCCCCGTGAGCAGCGCGAAGGCCACGAGGCGACGCCGAGGTGTTGGCAGCGGCAGCGCGGGTGTCTCACTCATCGATCGATTCAGGCCTCGCTCCTCACACTAACCTCAGAACTCGCTCGTGTTGAGAGCACCCCTACACATTCGGGACCGAGCCGGGTGCTGAGCTGCCGCCCCGATTTCGTAGCCGAAGAAACGAGCCATTCGGGTGGTACGGCGAACGTTCTGAGGCCTAGAGCGCTGACCAACTGACCTCCCGTCGCTGCGCTGGTCTGCGAAATCACGGCGGTTGTTGCTCGTCGGTTGCTTGCTACCAGCAGGCGCCCTCCTCGCAGCTCGGTCCGGTAAGCTGATCAGCGCTCTAGCAGTCTGTTGATTGAAAAGCACCCCTACACATTCGGGACCGAGCCGGGTGCTGAGCTGCCGCCCCGATTTCGTAGCCGAAGAAACGAGCCATGCTGGTGGTCTGGCGAGCTTTCTGAGGCCTAGAAAGCGGCCGGCAATGCTGTGCCCGGCGACGGGAGGAATAGGGCGACGGGAGGAATAGGGGGGCTCTTGAGTTTGGATCGCGCAGAGCTGGCCACCGCTGGCGAGACGCGAAGAGGGCGCATGGAAACGAGAGGGGTTGCAAAGACGTGCGCGGGAAGCAGCCTGAGAACTATCGTGTCGCTGCTCGTCCTCGGGGTCGCGAGCGATCACAGCGCTCGACGAGCTCTCAACACTTCGCGTACCCTGGAGATATGAGCGAACGTCTAGTCAACCACCTGCTGATCGCCGGGACGCTGCTCGTCGTGGGCTGCGCGGGCTCGGCAGCGCTCCCGCCCAGACCAGATCAGGGGCCGCAGGCCGACCTCCTGGTCTTCGACAGCCAGAGCTGGCACCCCAACCAGGAGGGCGGTGTCTCCTTCGACACCCTCGCGCCGGACGTTGGACCTCCGCCGTGTGCGTTGACGTGCAAGGGCTGCTGCGACGCCAACGACGTCTGCCGCTCGGGCACCGCCGACGAGGCATGCGGCCGCAAGGGGCAGGCCTGCGCCGACTGCCTCAACGCCAGCACCCGCTGCGAGAAGGGCGTCTGCGCTGCCTGCCAACCCCGATGCGTAAACAAGCTCTGTGGCGCCGCCGACGGCTGCGGCAGCACCTGCGACAAAGGTTCGGGGTGTTGCACGCCGAGCTGCGCCAACAAGAGCTGCGGCGACGGCGACGGCTGCGGGGGCAAGTGCTCCGGTCTTTGCCCCTGGAAGTATGTCTGCAGCTCGAAAACCTGCGTCTGTGGCCCATCGAAGCACTTCGAGGTCGTCGATGGCCGATGCTTGCCCTCCTGCGGGCGGCTCCTCGCTCACCTCTCGCTGGGCCCCGGCGCCTGCTGCAACTCCTCGTGCAAGGGTGTGACGGCGGGAGGAGGTCCGAATCAGACCTGGGACTGCACCTACTGCTGTGCCACGGCCTGCAAGTAGCGACCTCTCTCGGCGCCTCAGGGGCGCTCGTAGAAGTCGCGCCCAAAGGGCCAGAGCGCGAGCTGGGCCAGCTTGAAGTGCTGTAGGGCGAAGGGGATGCCGATGATCGTCAACGCCGAGCCGATCCCGAGGACGGCGTGGGAGAGGGCGATCCAGACGCCGGCAACGATCAGCCAGAGGATGTTCCAGAAGCGAGGCCGACCTTGCGCCCAGGGCGGAGCTCCTTGCCGAAGGGCATCAGCCCCAGCCCGCCGATCTTGAAACACTGGACGCCAAAGGGGATGCCGATCAGTGTGAGGCAAAGCACGACGCCGACGAGCAGCCTGTTGATTTGGGAGCAACCTCACACATGCCTCCCGTCGGCGGGCACAGCACTGCCGGCCGCTTTCTAGACCTCCGAACGTTCGCCGTACCACCCGTAGGGCTCGTTTCTTCGACTATGAGAGCGGCTCGGCAGCTGAGCACCCGGCTCGGTCCCGAAGGTGTGGGGAAGCTCTTAGGCCGGACCGAACAAGCCGACGCCATTCGAGCCGAGATCACGACGCGACAACGCAGCCATCGTGGCGCTACAGCGAGGTTGAGCGACAAAGAGCTCGGTTCAAAGGGCTGGTCGCGACGGGAGGGGTAGATCAACAGGCTGTTAGGGGATGCGCGGCGCGGACGGTTTGACCTGCGGCGCCTTCTTGCAGGCCCAGAGCAGAAAGAGCGTCGCAGCGATCACCGCGATCAGGATCCAGAGCACACCCCAGATCAACGCGGGGATGCCGGTGACCTCAGAGAGCATCACGGCGTCGCTGCGCAGGTGTGGGCGATCGATGATGTCGCTCTTGATGTCGAGCACGGCGTAGAGGCAGCTGGTCAAGCCAACCAACCGCAGCAGGAAGTCGTTGACCTCCTCGCCGAGCAACACGCCAATGCCGCCGAGCGCCGCGCCGCAGATGAGGCCGAAGATGAAGCCGAAGCCGCCGAAGGGGCGCACATAAACCAGCGTGACCAACACCAAGACCACCCCCAGCACGATCGAGACAGTCTTATCTAGGCGTGTGCGAGCGGCGAGAACGAGGATCAGACCTCCCCAGGTTAGGCTACCGAGATAGCCCGCAGAGAGGGTCAGAAAGCGACTACCACCCCGGGTGACACAGAGGCCGCCCTGTTGCGCCACGACCTCGATGCGTACGATCTCACCGCCCGTGATCACCGCGGCAAGCCCATGAGAGAGCTCATGGAAGAACACCACGAGGATCTTCAGCGGGTAGACGGCCCAGGTGTTCCAGAACACCGCCGCGACGGCCGCCAGCCCAAGCAGGCTGCCAAAGACTCGCCAGTCGACGTTGTCGAAGAGCTTCTTCATCGCACTCATCATACGTCAGCGTGTCTTTCCTTGCCCGGGGCGTGTTCTTGAGAGCAAGCCCGGAGCGCGCATGACACATTGCGTCATTGCTCCACGCAAGGCGTTATCGACCTCTGAGACGCATCATAACCATCTAAATACATGAGCATTTTTGTGTTGCTTGCAATCGGCACAGCAGATCACTTTGCGCCATGGTACACAAAGCGTTAAATGCACGGCGGGTGCGGCGAGGCTGGAGCCGCGGCACCCAGCCCCAAAAAAGGTCGCCCAAGGGCGATCACGGTGTTGATGAAGTCCCCGCGACCGGAAAGCGCTGACAGCGACCCGCGTGCGACGAGGGAGGAGGAGTAGCGATGACCTTCGAAGTCAGCGATGAGATCTCGCCGATCGCCAAGGACTTGCCTTGGATCAACCGTGAGCAGATGCTCGAGATCGAGCGCGCGCTACGCGACGATTTCGGCGTCGAGCTCGCTCAGATGATCGAGAACGCCGGCCGCAACCTGGCCCACCTCGCGCGCGCACGCTTCTGCGACGGCGAGCCTCAGGGTAAGCGCGTGGTCGTCCTCGCCGGCACGGGGCTCAACGGAGGTGGTGCCTTCGCCTGCGCGCGCCGCCTCGTTGGCTGGGGCGCCGAGGTCGAGGTCTTCACCACCGCCGATGATGACGCCTACAAAGGCAACCCAGGCAAGCAGCTCAACATCCTGCGCGAGCAGGGCGTGAGCATCGAGCGCGGCAACACGATCAACCAACGGAAGCCCGCCGAGACCGCCACTGCGCTGATCATTGACGGCATCATTGGGTATCATCTCCGCGGCGCGCCGAAGGATTGCGCGGCGAAGATGATCCACTGGGCCAACTCCCAGCAAGCGCCGATCCTTTCGCTCGACACACCTACGGGCCTCGAGCTCTCCGGCGGCTATGTACATACGCCGGCGATCTCGGCGACGGCGACGATGACCGTCGCCCTACCCAAAGAGGGGCTCGCTGTCCCGGCGTCGCAGCACGTCGTGGGCGAGCTCTACCTCGCCGACATCGGCGTGCCCCCCGAACTCTACTCACGCCCACCGCTCTTTCTCGAGGTGCCGCAGATCTTCGCCCGCAGCGAGATCATACGCCTTCGCTAGAGCGCTGACCCGCTTCCCTCCCGTCGCCGCGCTGGTCTGCGACATCACAGCGGGTGTCGCTCGTCGGTCGCGTGCGACCAGCAGGCGCCCTTCTCGCTCCTACGCTGTGATGCCCCATCCTTCGCGCAGCTCAGTCCGGTCAGCGGATCAGCGCTCGAGCAGCCTGTTGATCGAGCCCTCGCGTCGCGACCAGCCCTTCAAACCGAGCTCGTTGTCGCTCAAGCCCGCCGCAGCACCCTGATGGCTCCACTCCCAGGCGCTGTGTGTCGGCCGGCCAGCCAGGGGAGGGGCTTGTTGCGCCCTACTCCTGCGGCTCGCATCGCCGAGCAACCGCTGGCCGTTATCCTTCAGAGGCAGCACCCGACCAGCATATGGCTCGGCTCTTCGACGATGACGTCGGCTCGAACGCTCAACGTTCGACGGTCTCGGATTCCGCGGACGTGCGCCTAACCACCTAGAAACGAAACGGAAAAAAGCCGGATAAAAGGAGCCCTCTTTGGTAGACGCGGTCCCTCTGATCTGGTAGTGGACTGACGCGGTCCTGTTTCAGCTCGTGTCGCGGGAGGATCGGAACACGCATGCTACGTATCACTCGCCAGACCGACTACGGCATCGTCCTGTTGACCACCTTTGCGCGCCTGCCTCGCGCCGAGACGATCACGGCCAGCGAGCTCGCCCGACGAACGCAGTTACCCGCGCCAACGGTGACCAAGGTGCTGAAGCTCCTCGCCCGCGAAGGCCTGCTGACGTCACACCGCGGGGTACAGGGTGGCTACCAGCTGCTTCGCTCGCCAGCCGAGATCGATCTCGTGGAGGTGATCAGCGTCCTCGAAGGCCCCATCGCGGTGACCCAATGCAGCACCTACGCCGGTGGCTGCCGGCGCGAGCCCGCCTGCCTCGTGCGGCCCAACTGGCAACGTATCGACAACGCCCTGCGCAACGCCTTGGCGAGCATCACCCTGGCCGATATGGCTGAGCAAGCGCGCCCGCTGAACCTCTCCCTCGACACCAGCCCGCGGCCAACCGCCTGCGAAGACGAGCACCAGAACCCCGAAGCCCACCTGGCGGAGCCGGCCGCCGGCGGAGAGTACTGATATGAGCACCGAGCTGATCAAGGAAGTAGCCGAGCGTGAGTACGAGTTCGGCTGGGTCACCGACATCGAGTCCGAGGATCTGCCACCAGGCCTCGACGAAGACGTGGTGCGCAAGATCTCGGCGATCAAGGGCGAGCCGGAGTTCGTGCTGAACTGGCGGCTCAGGGCCTTCCGTCACTGGCAGACGCTGGAAGAGCCGAGCTGGCCCAACGTCGAGTACCCAAAGATCGACTTCCAAGCGACGAAGTACTATTCGGCCCCGAAGAAGGAGCCGACGTACCAGAGCATGGACGAGGTCGACCCGAAGCTCCTCGAGACCTACGAGAAGCTCGGCATCCCCCTCGAGGAGCGGGCCGCCCTCGCCGGTGTCGCCGTGGACGCGGTCTTCGACAGCGTCAGCGTCAAGACGACCTTCCGCGAGGAGCTGGCCGAGCACGGCATCATCTTCTGCTCGTTCTCAGAGGCCGTGAAAGAACATCCTGAGCTGATCCAAGAGTACCTCGGCTCGGTGGTGCCCTATACCGATAACTACTACGCGGCGCTGAACTCGGCGGTCTACTCCGACGGCTCCTTCGTCTACATCCCCAGGGGCGTCCGCTGCCCGATGGAGCTGTCGACCTACTTCCGAATCAACGCCGCGAACACCGGTCAGTTCGAACGTACGCTGATCATCGCCGACGAGGGCGCCTACGTGAGCTACCTCGAGGGCTGCACCGCGCCGCAGCGCGACGAGAACCAGCTCCACGCCGCCGTGGTCGAGTTGGTGGCGCTAGACAACGCCGAGATCAAATACTCGACGGTGCAAAACTGGTACCCTGGCGACGAGAACGGCAAGGGCGGCATCTATAACTTCGTGACCAAGCGCGGCGCCTGCCGTGGACGTCGCTCGAAGATCTCTTGGACTCAGGTCGAGACGGGCTCGGCGATCACCTGGAAGTACCCCAGCTGCATCCTCCAGGGCGACGGCTCCGTCGGCGAGTTCTATTCGGTGGCGCTGACCCGCGGCAAGCAGCAGGCCGACACCGGCACCAAGATGATCCACATCGGCAAGAACACGCGCTCGATCATCATCTCCAAGGGCATCAGCGCGGGTCGGGGAGAGAACAGCTACCGGGGGCTCGTGCGGGTCAACAAGAACGCGGAGAACGCACGAAACTTCTCGCAATGTGACTCGATGCTGATCGGCGACCAATGCGGCGCCCACACCTTCCCCTACCTCGAGTGCAAAAACCCCACAGCCCAGATCGAGCATGAGGCATCGACCTCTAAGATCGGCGAAGACCAGCTCTTCTATATGCAGCAACGCGGGATTGACCTCGAAGACGCGGTCTCGATGATCGTCAACGGCTTCTCCAAGGAGGTGCTCAAGCAGCTGCCGATGGAGTTCGCCGTGGAGGCGCAGAAGCTGCTCGGAGTGAGCCTCGAGGGCAGCGTCGGCTGAGCTGGGTCCGCCGAGGTCGCCGATCTCATCGGCCGGGTCGACCGAGAAAACCGCACGAACCTATCGCGAGCGCGATAAACCGATAGACGTAAGAAGGATCGCGTCATGCTGAAGATCAAGAACCTGCACGTAAGCGTCGAAGACAACGAGATCCTCAAGGGCTTCGATCTGGAGATCAAGCCTGGCGAGGTCCACGCGATCATGGGCCCCAACGGATCTGGGAAGAGCACCCTGGCCCACGTCCTCGCAGGCCGTGAGGGTTACGAGGTCAAAGAGGGCATCGTCGAGTTCGATGGCCGCCACCTCCTCGACATGTCAATCGAGGAGCGCGCTCGGGAGGGGCTCTTCCTCGCCTTCCAATATCCAGTGGAGCTGCCGGGCGTCAACAGCACCTACTTTCTGCGCACGGCGCTCAACGCCAAGCGCAAGCACCATGGCCAAGACGAGATCTCGGGCAAAGCCTTTTTGCAGCTGATCCGCGAGAAGATGGATCTTCTGCAGATCAAAGATGTGATGCTCAACCGCTCGGTCAACGAGGGCTTCTCCGGCGGCGAGAAGAAGCGCCACGAGGTGTTGCAGATGGCCGTCTTGGAGCCGAAGCTCGCCATCCTCGACGAGACCGACTCGGGCCTCGACATCGACGCGCTGCAGATCGTCGCCAAGGGCGTCAACGCGCTGCGCGGCCCGGAGCGTGGCCAGCTGGTGATCACCCACTATCAGCGGCTGCTCGATTACATCGTGCCCGACGTCGTTCACGTGCAGTACAACGGGCGCATCGTGCGCTCCGGCGGTAAGGAGCTGGCCCTCGAGCTCGAGAAGAAGGGCTACGGCTGGGCCGAGCAAGAAGCGAAGGCGAGCTAGACGATGGACGCCACCGAACGCTTCTTGGAGAATTGGACCAAGCTCGCCGCGGAGCTCGGCGAAGAGCCGGAGTGGCTGGCGAAGCAGCGGGCCGCGGGGCGCGCGCGCTTCGCCGAGCTCGGCTTCCCGACCACGCGCCACGAAGAGTGGAAGTACACCAACGTGGCGCCGCTGACACAGCTGGCTTTCGAGCTACCAGAGGGCAACGAGCTGCCGCCCGCGACCCTCGACGAGCTGATCGAGCGCTGGCGCCTCCCTGGGGCCACCCACCTGGTGATCGTCGACGGGCGCTGGGTCGCCGATCGCAGCGCCCTCTCGGAGCTGCCAGAGACGCTGCAGGTCGAGAGCCTGCGCGAGACCGTCGCGCGAGACCCGGAGTGGCTCGCCGAGCGGCTGGGTAAGGGCCTCGACAGCGAGCGGCAGGCCTTCACGGCGCTCAACGCCGGCCTCTGGCGCGACGGCCTGATGCTCCACGCGCCCGCGGGGCTGCGGGTCGACAAGCCCCTGCAGCTGCTCTGCGTGCAGACCGGCGCCGAGCGCCCGCTGGAGATCCAGCTCCGCCACCTGCTGTCGATCGAGCGCGGCGCCGAGGTCACGCTGATCGAGCATTATGTCGGCCTCGACGGCCACCCGACCTTCTGCAACGTCATCACCGAGATCGAGCTCGGCGAAAACGCCAAGCTCGACCGCTACAAGGTGGAGGTCGAGGGCGAGCGTGGCTATCACATCGGCCGCGTCGAGGGCACGCAGGGACGCGACGCCCAGCTACGCTCTCACGTCTTCTCCTTTGGCGGGCAGCTGCTTCGCGACGACTTCGCCTCACGCCTCGAGGGCGCGGGCAGCGACACGACCTTCAACGGGCTCTTCCTCGTCGACGGCGAGCGCCTGGTCGACCATCACACGGCGATCGACCACGCGGTGCCAAACTGCACCTCCAACGAGCTCTACAAGGGCATCCTCGGCGACACGTCGCGGGGCGTGTTCAACGGCAAGGTCTTCGTCCGCGAGGGTGCCCAAGGGACGATGGCGCAGCAGAGCAACAAGAACCTGCTGCTCTCTCGCGCGGCGACGATCAACACCAAGCCGCAGCTCGAGATCTGGGCCGACGACGTCAAGTGCACCCACGGCGCCACTGTGGGCCAGCTCGATGACGAGGCGATGTTCTATCTGCGCGCGCGGGGTATCGGCGAGGAGCAGGCCAAGAGCATGTTGATTCGCGCCTTCGCGGCGGAGCTGCTCGATGGTGTACGCCATCTGCCACTGCGGATGCAGCTCGAAGCGCAGCTCGAGCAACGCCTCGTCGACTAGCGCGAACGAGCTGGAGAGCCGGAGAGAGCGATGACGCAAACCCAGGCCATCGACGCGACAGCGAGCTTCGACGTCGAGCGCGTGCGCGCCGACTTCCCGACGCTCCAGCGCCGAATCCACGACAAGCCGCTGGTCTACCTCGACAGCGCCGCTAGCGCGCTGACGCCGCGCTCGGTGATCGACCGCATCTCGCGCTTCTATTCGGACGAGTACGCCAACATCCACCGCGGAGCGCACCTGCTGTCCGCGGAGGCCACCGCCGCCTACGAGGCCGCCCGCGAGCGCGTGGCCAGCTTTCTCCACGCCGAGAGCAGCCTGGAGATCGTGTTCACCCGCGGCTGCACCGAGGCGATCAACCTCGTCGCGAGCTGCCTCGGCGACCTCGCCCCTGAGGAGGGCGGCGTCGGCGCGGGCGACGAGGTGCTGCTGACCGAGCTCGAGCATCACTCGAATACCCTGCCCTGGCAGCGGCTCTGTGAGGCCAAGGGAGCCACCCTGAAGGTCGCGCCCATCGACGATGAGGGGCACCTCGACCTCGACGCCTTCGCCAAGCGGCTCTCCGACAAGACCAAGGTCGTGGCTATCTCCCACGTCTCGAACGTGCTCGGCACGGTGCTGCCGATCGCGCGGATCTGCGAGCTGGCCCACCAGGCTGGCGCGCTCGTGCTCTGCGATGGCGCGCAGGGCGTGGTGCATTTCGACGTCGACGTGCGCGCGCTCGGCTGCGACTTCTACGCCTTCAGCGGACACAAGCTTTACGGCCCCACCGGCATCGGCGCCCTCTGGGGCAAGCGCGAGCTGCTCGACCGGCTGCCGACCTACCAGGTGGGTGGCGGCACCATCGACCAGGTCACCTTCGATGCCTCGACCTACCTCGGCTCACCTCTGCGCTTCGAGGCCGGCACGCCCCATATCGCCGGCGCGCTGGGTCTCGCCGAGGCGATCGACTACCTCGCGTCGCTCGATATGAAGCAGGTCGCCGCGCACGAGCAGCGGCTCTTCGCGGCCGCCACCGAGGCGCTCGAGACGATCCCACAGGTTCGGATCCTGGGTCGCGGCGCGGCGGGAACACAAGCGAGCGTCCGCTCCTTCGTGCTCGAGGACGTCCACCCTGCCGACGCCGGGGCGATCCTCGACCGTCAGGGCATCGCGGTGCGGATCGGTCATCATTGTGCGCAGCCGCTGATGCGGCGCTTCGGCGTGCCCGCGACGACCCGAGCGTCTTTCGGCCTCTACAACGACGACGCGGATGTCGAGGCGCTGGCCGCTGGCGTGCAGAAGGTGATCGACCTCTTCTTCGGTTAGGGGTGCTCTTCGCTTCTTCGGTTAGGGGTGCTCTTAGCGTTGGCTGAGACCCTCTTCTCCGCTGGGGCTTCTCAGGTTTCGGTTCGTTCGATCAAGGAGACTCGTAGATGAGCGCTCAGGACACCCAGAGCCAGACAGAGGGACTCGAGCAGCAGGTGATCGCCGCCTTGCAGGAGATCTATGATCCAGAGATCCCCGTCAATATCTATGACCTCGGGTTGATTTATGGCATCGACGTGCTGCCCCTCGGTCGGGTCAACATCTCCATGACCCTGACCTCGCCGGCATGCCCTGTCGCAGGCTCGCTCCCCGGCGAGGTCGAAGAGGCCATACGAGGCGTCAGCGGCGTGCAGGATGTCTCCGTCGAGCTGGTCTGGGACCCGCCCTGGGATATGGATCGAATGAGCGAAGACGCCAAGCTCGAGCTGAACCTGCTCTGATCATGCCGGCGTCCATTCGAGTCGCCGCTGAGGGCGTCTCGGAGAGCTGACGAAGGTCAAGCAAGCGCCAGGTCGAGCAAGCGCCACGTCGAGCAAGCGTCCTGCCAAGCAGCTCAGTCCTGGATGGTGGGCGCGTCGAAGAAGCGGCGCCGCATGTCGAGCACATACTCTTCGGCGAGCTCGGGGCGCTTCGGGTCGTGAGGGAGCGGGCTCTGGTCGTAGGAGTCCTCGATCAGCGCCGAGAGGCGAACCAGCATCTTCAACCCCGGCCCCTCGGCAGGGAGCGGCGCGTCGCCGTGGCGGCTCTGGCGCACCAGGGCAAGCAGCTCGCCGAGCTTGTACTCTCGGGCCAGCGTGGGCAGCTCGAGCTCGAGCTTGCCGCAGCGGAGCAGGTGGATGCCGGTCAGCGCCGTGCGATAAATCGAGAGCATATGCTGCAGCGAGGGGCGCTTATCCTGCCAGTTATCGAGCACACCACGACAGAAGGTGCGGTAGTGGCCATGAAAACGCCGGCTCACGGCACCACGAGCGACCTGCCGCAGGCGCGAGAGCTCCTCGCCCTCGACGAGCTGCCGCGGGGCCATGATCCGCTCGAGCACCGCGCCGTCGCCGCGCAGCAGCCGCGAGAGCGCCTCGCCGACCTCTCGTGAGGAGTAGTCGACTGCGTGCCCCTCAAACTCGTCGACCCAGTTGTCTTGGCCGTGAGGCTTATGGAGCCCTACGAGGCTCTCGGTAGGCTCGACATGGATCCCCTTCAGCTCGAGGGGGCTCTCGCCGTGGGGATAGCCGTAGGCGTGAGCACCGGTGACCGCGACCACCAGCAGCTTGCGGCCGCCGGCCTGCCGGTGCAAAAAGCGCCGCAGCGAGCGGTCGGGGATCAGCTGGGTGATCGAGGCGCGAGCCATGAAACGCAAGTATTCCCGAGAGATCGTCGCGGCGAAAGGGGTATTCGGCGGGAGGCTCTTCTGGACGTCTAGACGTCGTCGGCTCGAACCCAGTCGCTGCCCGCCCTGCGCGTCGCCCCTTCCTGCTCGAGCTTCTCCAGATGGGCCAGCGTCGAACGCAGGGCCAACGCCAGCAGCGCCGCTGATAGCTCGGCGTAGGCCTCTCGAGCGATCGCCTCGGCAGAGCGTGGCGTGGTCGTGAGAGCATCGAGCACCTTCTGCTCGCGCTGGACGCGGTGGGCGATCAGCGCCAGAAGCGTCTCTCGCCCCGGCGCGAGCTGCGGGCCGTGAGCCGGGAGCACGCGCCGCGGCTCGAGGTCGGCGAGGCGACTCAGCTGCCGCAGGTATTCAGCCATACAGCCTTCGTCGGGATCGATAAGCGTCGTGCCAACGCCGGGCACCATGTCGCCGCCGAGCAGCGTTCCTTCGCCATCGCCGCCAGCGGAGAGCTCGAGTAGACAGAGGTGACCCATGGCGTGGCCAGGAGTGTGCAACACCCGCAGTGTGCGGCGTTTCAGCGATCGGTCGACCTCCAGCAGGTCACCCTCCTCGAGGACTCCACGGGGCACGCTGAGGAGCTCGTCACGGCGCCAGCGACCGCCGAGTTCGTCGAGACGCTCGAAGGTCAGCGGGTGGGCGAGCAGGGGCAGGTTGAAGGTGTGTGCAAGCGCTGACGCTCCGGCGACGTGATCACCATGGTGGTGTGTCAGCAGCACACCGCGGAGGCTGCCGCCGCTGCCGAGCAGCCGGTAGAGCCGCTTGGCGAGCAATTCCTGCTCCGCCGCATAAGGCGAGCCTGGATCGATGATGAGAGCGTCCTCGTGGCCAACGATGTAGCAGTTGGTGTGCGCCGCCGGAGGCAGCGTCGGGGTGCGCAAAGCGAGGGCGAGGTAGCCGGGCGGTACGTCGATGGTCGGTCGGCTCACCCTCTGCGTTTAGCACGTCGCGACGCGGGCAGCGATCTCACGGCACGCGTGACTTGCTGCGCTAGGCGGGGCGAGCTACAGCTGGCCTCATGGCCAGTAACCAGAGAGATGAAGGCAACCGACTGACTCTCAAACGCGGGCGCGCCAAGCCGCTGTGGCATGGCCACCCTTGGGTCTACGCTCAAGCCGTGGGGCGTTGGGAGGGCGACGTCGCCGCGGGCTCCGTGGTTGACATCCACGATGATCGCGGCGCCTTCGTCGGCCGCGGCCTGGCCAACCCCAAGTCGGCGATCGCCGCGCGGGTGTTGACTCGCGATGCCGAGCAGCCGATCGACGCCGGCTGGCTCTGCCAGCGTGTCGAGGCCGCCATCGCCCTGCGCCGGCGGATCGGGCTGCCGAGCGAGGAGACCAGCTGCTACCGACTGATCAACAGCGAGGGCGATGGCCTCGCCGGGCTGATCGTCGACGTCTATGGCGACCTCATCGCGGTGCAGCGCACCTGCGCGGGCTACGACGATCTCCTCGACCCGCTCTGTGACCAGCTCCAGGGGCTGCTCGCGCCGCGAGGCATCGCCGAGGTCGAGCCGGGAAGCTTCGCCGAGGTCGAAGGGCTCGCGGCTGGCCCGCGAATGCTGCGAGGAGAGAGCGCGACCGGCGAGGTCCGCGAGCTCGGCCTGAGCTACCAAGTCGACCTCTTCGGTGGCCAGAAGACCGGGCTCTACCTCGACCAGCGCGAAAACCACGGCCTTGTGCGTCAGCTCGCCGCAGGGGCGCGCGTGCTCGACGTCTACTCCTACGTCGGCGGCTTCGCGCTCAACGCGGCGAAGGGTGCCGCAGCCTCGGTCAAGGCGATCGACGCCTCTGCCCGCGCGGTGAAGGCGATCGAAGCTCACGCCGAGGCCAACGGCGTCGCCGAGCTCGTCGCGGCGAAGGAGGCCGACGCCTTCCGCGCGCTCGCCGACGTCGAGCCTGGCAGCGTCGACCTGCTGATCCTCGATCCGCCGAAGTTTGCCCGCTCGCGCCGCGAGATCGACGCAGCGCTCAAGGGCTACAAGAAGCTGCACCGCCGGGCCGTGCGGGCGCTCTCGCCCGGCGGCCTGCTCGTCACCGCCGTCTGCTCCCAGCTGGTGCGCCTTGAGGAGCTCACGCGCCTGCTGGCCCACACCGCGGTCGAGCAGCAGCGCGAAGCCCGCCTCCTCGAGGTCCGCGGCCCCGGGCTCGACCACCCTCGTCCGCCTGCCTTCGCCGAGGGCGACTATCTCAAGGTGCTTGTCTGCCAGATCGACTAATCACCTGTTCATGGCAACACAGCTCCGGGGCCTGACCACACCAGCGTGGTTTTCACGGCCTCGATGGCGCCGTACGACGACACGCTGATCTGCTAGTATTATGCGATGAAGACGCTGACCCACGGTGTAGGTGGGCCGGTTTTGGAGCGCATCTCAAGACCCGCCTGTTGTCAGAACGGCCCGCCGACGTCGCTGGCGTCCCTCAGCGGCTGTGTGCCACCAATAGAGCCCCTCTTCGCGGCTAGCCGGCGCCGCCGGTTGGCTCGCTTGGCTGGGGCCGCGTTGTTGAGAGGTGCTCTACTCGCGGCCCTCGTCGGTGGTTGCTCCGACGACAAGCCGACGAACCACCCCGATGCCGCGATCACCGCGGACAGCCAGCCGGCTGATCGTGGAGACAGCGGGCCAGAGGTCGATCTGCGGCGCGCCGACGGCGCCCTAGCAGACAGCCTGCCTCGAGACACATCACAAACCGACGCCGGGCCCCCACCCTGTACGGCGCCCACGAACCGCGCCCTGCGGATCTTCTTTATCGGCAACAGCTTCACCCTCGGCGGCCCGATCCCCACTCTCGTGGGGAAGCTCGCCACCGCGGCAGGGTTCCCCACCCCAGAGATTCAATACAGCGCCTTAGGCGGCTTCACCCTCGAATGGCATCGCACCTTGGCCTCCTCCATCAACGGCATCAACGCCGGCGGCTGGGATTATGTGGTGCTCCAGGAATACAGCACCCGCCCCACAGACAACATCGGCGACCCGCCGCGATTCAAGCTCGACGCCAGCTGGTTTTACGATCAGACCAAGGCAAGCAGCCCCAACGCCCGAGTGATCCTCTACGAGACCTGGGCTCGCCACCCGGACCATGGCTTCTACCCCCAGAGCTTTAAGGATCCTGCCGAGATGCAGGCCCAGCTGCGCAAGCACTACAACGACGCTGCGAACACTTACATCCCACAACACGCCACCGCGGCGGTGAAGACCGACGTCGAGGTCGCCCCCGCCGGTGACGCCTGGGAGGCCCACCTCGCCACCGCGACCGCGCTGCGCCTCCACGCTAGTGACGACTATCACGCTGGGAAAAATGGCCAATACCTCAACGCGATAGTGATCTTCTCGACGATCTATGGCTGCCAGGCCACGGGCCTGTCGAGCCTCTCGCTCGACGCCGCCGACGCCGCGAAGCTGCAAGCCAGCGCTGACGTGGTCACTAAGAAGGTCGGCGTGCCGCCGGGCTCGAAAAAGGAGATGGCCGTGGGGGCCGTGGTGCAGATCGACTTCGGCCCTACTGCGACGACCGCCGTCTCTGGCTGGAATAACGTCACCAGCGCCAGCGGCTCGCTGGAAAACGCGCAAGCCAACGATGGATCCCCCACCTCTGTGGATGTGCGGATCACCGACAACTTCTCAGGCACTAACACCTCTGGGGTGGCTGCCAACACCCTCGGCTGGCCCGCCACCGTCTCCCAAGACACCCTCTGGGCAGGCGCCTTTGCCGGGCACCATCAGGCCCTCACCGCGCCCGGCAAGCTCACGCTCCGAGACCTCCCCGCGGGGACCTACAACCTCGAGATCTTCGCCTCACGCGCTGGCAAAGACGGGCAGCGCGATCGCCTCGGACGCTACACCGTCAACGGCGCCCCGGCGCAGGACCTCGACGCCACCGACAACGCCGCCAAGACCCTCACCTTCGCCAACTTGCTCGTCGGAAAAAGCGGCGAGCTCGAGCTCGAGGTCGCCGTCAGCCCCGCTGGCACAGCCCGCTTCGCCTACCTCAACGCCCTGATCCTCACCCGGCTACAATAGCGCGCCCCAGGGACTGATAGACCACGCCTTGCTGGCGATCGTCCTCCCCAAGAACGCCGATGAGGGCAACGAATTGGACCCTCCCAATGGGACCGTCCCCAGAAGCAAAGTGATCGTTCGCTGGTGAACCCGTGACTTGGCGTCCGACGCGACACGGCGAAGAGAGCGGATCGACTGGCGCCGCTTCCCGCGCTATGGTTCCCTCGTTTCGCGATGCAACAACCTCATGGAGGATCGACGCGATGTTGAGAGCGATTGCGCTGACCCTGACGCTGGCCTTCGCCTTCGGCGGCCTGATGACCACCACGACGGGCTGCAAGAAGCGCCGACACAAGCGCTACAAGAAGCACAAGCACTACAAGAAGCACAAGTACAAGAATACGTGGAAGGGCTCGTCGCCAGAGATCAGCGTCGAGGAGGCCAAGAAGTCTGCCGAGGGGATCGGCAAGCGCGTCTACAAAGCCGCCTTCAAGGGTGGTGACTTCGGCAAGATCAAGGGCATCGCGCTGATGCAAGACAAGGCCAAGGACTTCGCCAAGCCCGAGCTCTTTGCCAAGTGGGCTTCGACCGACAAGATGAAAGAGAAGCTCGAGCAGTGGGCCAAGAGGTTCAAGAAGGCCAAGTTCAAGAAGGTCAAGGTCAGCGATGAGATGACCATCGAGCCGGGCAAGGCGCCGAAAGAAAAGTGGAAGATCGTTGCTGACAACATCACCAAGCCGGTGAAGATCCGCCCGGGCAAGGTCTTCGGCAAGCGCAAGGACGGCGACGAGTACAAGTGCAGCTACGTCGCGATCAAGCTCGGTGACCACGACTGGCGCCTGCTCCGCATCAAGAGCTGCAAGAGCGCCGACTAGCCCGCCCTCCTTTTGCGGATGCGGGTATTCGTTGAGCTACGATCGTCCGCTCGAGCAGCAAGACTTGCTCCAGAACGTCACCTACACCTTCCGCAACGATCCACCGTGCAAATGCCCTCAGCTGAGCTGCCCGCCGGCACCAACGGGCCGCCGCGTGGCTGGGCTCTGCGAGTGACCGTAGACCTTTTCCCGCGTTGATGCGTTGAGGTGGGACAAGACTCGCAAGAGGAGCGGCCCATGAAACGCACGATAACCCTGCTCGCCATCGCCTCTTTGCTGATCGGCGGCGCGATCTACGCCGGGAACCGCACGAAGAGCCCGAGCTCCCCCAATCATCCGAGCCCTAATCCCCTGGTCGATCTGCCAGCCAAGACACCGAAGGTCGACATCGTGATCGCCCTCGATACCAGCGGGAGCATGTCGGGGCTGATCAACGCGGCCCGGCAAAAGCTCTGGGATATCGTCAACGAGGTAGCCAAGACCAAGCCGGCACCGAAGCTCCGGGTGGGGCTCGTCACCTTCGGCGGCCGCGGCAGCGAGACCGATGGCTTCGTCAAGATCCGTAGTGACCTCACCGGCGACCTCGACACGGTCTACGGCAAGCTCTTCGACCTACCGATCTGGGGCGGTAACGAGTATGTGGCCCGGGCGATCCACCGCTCGCTGAAGGAGATGTCCTGGGATGAAGACCCGCAGACGCTGCGGCAGATCTACGTCGCCGGCAACGAGTCGGCCAAGCAGGACAGGCGCGTCAGCCTGCGCTCTGCGCTGGCGCTGGCCAAACGCAAGGACGTCTTCGTCAACGCGATCTTCTGCGGCCCGCAGACAAACCTAGACGCGCCGACTTGGCGCGAGGTCGCCAGCGGGGGCCGTGGCCTCTTCGCCGCGATCGATCACAACCACGGCACCATTGTGCTCCGCACCCCCTACGACGCCAAGCTCGCCGCGCTCAGCGCCAAGCTCAACGCCACCTACGTGGCCTACGGGCGCCGGGGCCGAGCCGCGCTGCAGAACCAGACCATCCAGGACCGAAACGCGATGAAGGCCCACGCCAGCGCCGCCCGAGCGATAGCCAAAGCCTCCCCGATCTACCGCAACGAGCGCTGGGATCTCGTCGACGCGCGTAAGAAGGGCAAGCTCGAAAACATCCCCAAGACCGCGCTGCCTGTGAAGCTACGCTCGATGAGTAGAGACAAGCTCCGCGCCTACATCGACGCCAAGCAAGCGTCCCGTGAGGCGCTGAAGAGACAGATCGTCGAGCTGTCGAAGCGGCGTAGGGCCTACCTGAAAAAGGAGATGAAGCGCCAGGGGAAAAACGAGAGCAAGGCCTTCAACGGCGCCGTCAAGCGCGCCCTGCGCCGTCAGGCCAAGGCCAAGCACCTGAGCTTCTAGAGAGCACCCCTACACATCCGGGACCAAGCCGGGTGCTGAGTGCCGAGCCGATTTCGTAGCCGAAGACATGAGCCATACGGGTGGTACGGCGAGCGTTCTGAGGCCTCGAAAGCGGCCGGCAGCGCTGTGTGCGGCGACGGGAGGAGTGTGTAGGAGTGCTCTTAGCCCGGACCGAGCGAGGCGACGCCATTCGAGCCAAGTTCGCGGAGCGAAAACGCAGCCATCGTGGTGCTACGGCGCGTTTGAGCGACAACGCTTCGAAGGGCTGGTCGCGACGGGAGGGCTCGATCAACAGGCTGCGAGGACAACAGGCTGCGAGAGAGCTGATCAGCTTACCGGACCGAGCTGCGCGAAGGATGCGGAATCACAGCGTAGGAGCAAGGAGGGCGCCTGCTGGTAGCAAGCAACCGACGAGCGACAGCCGCTGTGATTTCGCAGACCAGCGGCGACGGGAGGGGAGTTGGTCAGCGCTCTAGAGCGCTGATCAGCTTACCGGACCGAGCTGCGCGAAGGATGCGGAATCACAGCGTAGGAGCAAGGAGGGCGCCTGCTGGTAGCAAGCAACCGACGAGCGACAACCGCTGTGATTTCGCAGACCAGCGCGGCGACGGGAGGTAAGGTGGTCAGCGCTCTAGGGAGTCGGCGAGTTGGAGCTCGTCATGAGAGCGCGGCAGACGTCGCTGGGGAGGCAGTAGGCGCCGCCGGTGGAGGTGACGCAGACGCCGCTCCCACAATCACCGGCGCCCGGTGTACACGAACCGCCGGCGCAAACGCGACGGATCGTGCCGCTACAATCGACCGCCAAGCAGACACTGGATTCACATTGGGCCGCCCCCTCCCCCGTCGAAGAGCAGGGCTCGCCGGCCTCCTTGCCGCCGCCGCAGCCCCCTCCCCAGGCTAGTAGGGCGAGCAGCAGAGCCGCGATGGTCACGCTGATGCGCATGGTGTACCTCCCGGGAACGTTGCCGTTTCGAGCAAGCCCAGTATATCCTCGATGCTCGCGGCGGGTTGAGTCATTCGTCACAATCCCGCAAAGGCCAACGTCCACTGGCGCGCTGGGCATTCCACTGATCCTCGAGCAAAACCATGGCCAACCACATTCCCTGCGGCATCTACCGCACGACCAAGGCGATCGGCGAGGCCGTCCCGGCGGGCGTGCTCGTCTACTTCCACAACCACGGCAACCCCGGCCCTGGTGTCTATCTCCCCGACAGCTGGCGCAACAACCGCGCGGTCTTTCGGGAGGGTGGGACGACGATCCCGGACGCCAGCTACGCCCAGACCCTCGAGGCGTTGCTCGCCGAGGGCTTCTATCGGGTGATCGAGCCGTTCTATTGCTGCGACGATCGCTGTCACTACTTCGAAGCGGAGCTGCTCGTACAGCTGGGGTACAACGGTGACGCGCAAGCGATCCTCTTCGTCCCTGAGCTTGTGGAGGGGGCGATGGCGCTGCCCGCCGAGGGGACGCTCGTCGACGACGCGCAGCTCTCGCGACTCAGCCCACTGAAGGTGGCAGTGGCCGGCGACGTGCCAACGGATGTGACGTTGCAGTAGGAGGACAAGGGCGACGAAGACATCCGTCGCCACGTCAGGCGGAACCTACTTGAGGTAGACCTCGGAGGCCTTGAAGGCGCGAGCCTTCTTGTCGATGCCGCTGATCTTCAGCACGAGCTTCGACTTCTTGGCCGGGTAGTAGCAGAGGCCGAGGTTGTTCTGCGTCATCTTGTGCTCGAGGTCGATGCTGCGGCCCTTCTTCTTCAGCACAGCTACGAAGCGGTAGGTCTTGCCGCGCTTCATCCCCTTGAAGTACGTCTTCTTCGCCTTGGCGGCCTTGAGCACCTTGCCGTGGACCACGCAGTGAGGGAAGGCCTTGTCGCTGACAGCCTTGACCTGAACCATCACCATGTCGGCCGTCATCTTCTTCAACTTCAGCTTGGCCCGCACCGACGCGCTACCGTCTGAGTCCTTGACGGCAAGGGCGTCAGCGCCGGCGGCGAAAGGATCCTCGGCGTGGGCGGTGGGGCCAACGATCAGCGAAAACGCGAACGTGGCGGCAGCCAGGGCGATACGTTTGCTCATCAGGGGTTCTCCTTTTTGTCTCTAGAGCGTCGACTCGGACGAAACCGCTTCGCCCAGAGATGCTCTCAATGCGCTTTGGATTTGGGCTGGATCGGCTGGCGTTTTTGGCAACGCAGCCAGCCGAACTTGAACGCCTTGAGGGTGGAATCAGCCATATCACCGACGATCCAGATCTTGCAACCGAGCCGGCGGCGCAGGCGCTTGATGAAGGGCTTGCTACCGCGAATCGGCACGAGCCCGTTCTTCTGCTTGATCCCGAGATGGCTCGGGGCGCTGGCCATCTTCTGCAGCCGACCGATCAAGGGCTTGCGCCCGCTGATCACCGTCACAACATAGCGGCGCACCCGCAGGGTGGCGCGCATCATCTTCTTTTTGCCGGGCGTAGCCCAGACCTTGAGTCGGTGGTTATGCAGCCGCAGCAGCTCGGGGCGTAGCGCGCCGGTCAACAGCCAGCGCTTGCCCTTCGCGTCGGTGAGCTGGGCGGCGCGGCCGTCCACGCTGCGGACCACCCGCAGCCGGCCCTGCTTGACCAGCTGCTTGGTGATCACCTTCTTGGGCAACGACTTCGGTGTGCCCGCCGCTGCGGGGAGGGCGCTCAGCGTCATCCCTGCGCAGAGCGCATAGACCCCTAAGAGCTTCCCCACACCTTCGGGAGCGCGCCGGGTGCTGAGCTGCCGAGCTGATTTCGTAGCCGAAGAAACGAGCCATACGGGTGGTACAGCGAACGCTCTAAAGCCTAGAAAGCGGCCGGCAGGGCTGTGCCCGGCGACGGGAGGACTGTGTGGGGGTGCTCCGAATGCTCCGAAAAACAGCGTCCGCTGCGTCATGGTCGCTCCTACATCAGCGCGAGACGCGCTACTTGATCTTGATCAGAAGGAAGCGGATGTCGCTCTCCTGGGTGTTGACGGAGATCTTCAGCTTGCCATCCTGGCCCTTGAGCTTGAAGAAATGCCCCGTCGCGTTGGCCACGGTGCCAGCGGTATCGCCTACCGCGGCGTCCTCTTCGAGCGGGCCATCGAGGGTCTCCTCGCTACCGTTGGCGTCTTTGCGAGCCCCACGGATCTTGAGGCCGATCTGCTGTTTGGTGATGGGGTCGTCGATCAGCGGCTCGTAGGCGTAAGCCTCGGCGCCGCTGACGCCACGACCGTCGAGCGCGATGGTCGCGATCCAGTCGTCCATCGCGGCCTTGTAGTCCTTGTAGGTCGCCGTGATCGCTTCGGCGCCGGTCTTATCCGATTGATGGAGCGACTGAAGCCAGGCCGCGCCGCCCTTGTCGGTGATCGCGCCGCTGGTCTCGTAGCTCACCGCGCCCTTCTTCTCAAAGACGTGGCGCAGGAACGTCAGCACGACGCCACGCATCGCCAGGCTGTCGGTACCCGTGATCATCGCGGTCTCGTTGAAGGCGGTGAAGCTCTCTTGCGAGAGCAGCGTCGTGTTCTCGCCGCCGTAGCCGCAGGCGTCCTCGGCGAGATGCGAGAGGCCCTCGTCGAGCCAGACCGTCTCGAGGGGACCTGCGCTGCCGCCGTTGGCGGCAGGCTTGTAGACCTTGGTGGCGTAGCCGAGCAGATGCTGAAACTCGTGAGCCATGGTGGTCAGCACGGGGGTCAGCTGGCCTGCAGTCTCCGGCGGCGACATGTAGAGGATGTCGGCCTTGTTCGACATCGCGTCGTCGGTGAAGTCGGTGGCGACGAAGAAGCCCACGGCCTTCTTCTCCTCGCTGACCGTCGAGGTGATCACGATCCAGACCAGGCCGTCGGCGTTGCGGTCGGAGGTCAGCGTCGCCTCGCCGGACTTCAGCGGACCGTTACCGAAGAGCGCGACGTCCCGCTGGTAGATCGTCTCGTCGAAGGCCTTGAGCATGCCGTCCAGATCTGTCTCGGAGACGGTGGCGTTGTTGTCGACGATGATCGCGCAGTTTTCACCCTTGCGCTTCACGGTGGCGGTGATCTGCTTGGTCGTCGGCGCGAACTTCTCGACCTTGACCGTGAAAGACTTCTCACAGTTGGCGTTGTGACAGACCTCATCGGTGCCGCACTCGGAGCTCTTGGTGCAAGCGCCGAAGGTGCGGTACTTGCCGCCAGGGAGCCTGTTTTTCTGGAGCAACGCGCCAGGCAGCGACATCTTGGAGCGCGCCGCCTGCTCGCGGACCTTGCGGGTCCAGGCCTCGACGGTGAGGCGGTGTTGCCAACGCTGCCAGAGCGCCGGGTTGCGCTGGGACAGCGGCGCGAGGCGCGGCGCCTTGGTCGACTTCAGCGGGAAGCTCGTCGAGCCGGTCGCCGACTCGACCTTGACCGTATAGGCGATCGAAGCGGCCTCTTGTGCGGAGACCGAGTAGGGGACGATCAGCCACTCATCAGCCGCCGTCGACTCGACCTCGACGGTGTCACCAGCCTTCTGGAACTTGATGAAATCCGGCGGCTGGTCGCTGTCGGGTTTGGGCGTCGTGCCATCGGTGATGCCACCGTCGGTCGTCGCCTCGTCGTCACCACAGACTCCCCCGGTGAGGATCGTTGACGACAGAAGAACTAGGGCCAGAGCTTTGCGCCAGCTAATCATCCAAAAATCCTGCCTTCATGAGTTAATAGCGCTAGCGTTTCCCCTCATGAGGTCAAAGTCAAGCGCCCGGGGGGAGCGTGTCTCGGCGAATCAAACGCGACCGCGGTCACACAGGCCTCGTCGCATGGCTGGTCCCGACGCGGGGGTCATGCCTATTATTCAGTCGATGAAGGCGAGCGCTCTGACACTAGCGACGTTGGCGACCCTCACCATGCTCGGCGGCTGCATCTCCGTGCGTCCCGTGATCGTAGCTGAGAAGACGCCGCTCGAGAATGAAATCATGGGCGAATTCGAGCGCTTGCAGACAGAGCTCGCGCTGCCGCGGCCCGGCCCTCGGGCCGCTGACGCCAAGCTCTCCCCCGGCGAGCGGCAAATGCTGCAGGGATTGCTGGATCGTCAAGCCAACGCCGCTGAGATCGCCCCGCTAAAAGCGAAACGCGTACTGGTCGAACTCCGTACGGGGTTTTTGGGAATTGATCGAGCCGCGGCGGCACGCGCTGATGAGGCCCCAGAAGACCTTGCGCCGCTGGTCACCCGAGAGAACAAGGCGCGGCTGGCGATCATGGAGGGTCTGATCGCCGCATCCCCGAAGCTATCCGAGGCCGACCTGCCAACGGTGCGAGCGTTGTTTTTCCGCTTGCACAGCGCCGAGGCCGACTAGAGCGCTGATCTGCTTACCGGACCGAGCTGCGCGACGGATGCGGAATCACAGCGTAGGAGCGAGCAGGGCGCCTGCTGGTCGCACGCAACCGACGAGCGACAACCGCTGTGATGTCGCAGACCAGCGCAGCGACGGGAGGGAAGGTGGTCAGCGCTCTAGAGCGCTGACCAGCTTACCGGACCGAGCTGCGCGAAGGATGCGGAATCACAGCGTAGGAGCGAGCAGGGCGCCTGCTGGTCGCACGCAACCGACGAGCGACAACCGCCGTGATGTCGCAGACCAGCGCGGCGACGGGAGGGAAGTTGGTCAGCGCTCTAGAGGACGTCACGTGTGTGGCGCAGCACGTCCTCGGGGGATGGGCGACCGCGGGCGCCGTAGAGCGTCTTGAGCGAGGGCGTCTGACGCCACTGGTGAGCCAACGTGCCATCGTGCAGCCAGATGAAGAGCGCCGGCTGGAAGAACCTCCGCTTGGGGTATTTCAGCGCAGCTGGATGGGGCACGCCGAGGGTCGGCACGTCGAGGCGCGCGGCGAGCTCGAGCTTGGGGTCGCTGAGCTGGGAGTAGGGCAGCTCGTAGCGCTGCATGAAGTCCTTGGTCAGCGTCGCCGGTGTGTCCGCCGAGACGCCGAGCACTCGCGCACCCAAAGCGGCGAAGTCATCCGCTAGCGGTCGGAGCCCCTTCCAGGAGCTCTTGCACCACGGTCACCAGGTCCCTCGGTAGGGCAAGAGCACAGTGGCACGCTGCTCGCCTATGACGCTGGCGAGGTCGACCAAGCTCCCATCATCGGCGGTGAGCACAAGCCCCGCGAGTTCTGCCGTCATGGAGAGATGATGATGATGCGTGGAGAGAAGTGCAAGCGTCGAAGGGCGTTGGATCGCTCCCGCTGGCTTGTCGCGGCGAACGGCGCGGGTTGCCGAGGAGCTTCGTTGTAAAGACGGACTATCGCTTGGCCCTTGCGGCCTTGAAGGCGTCGTAGCGGGCCTGCTCGGCGGTCTTGCGAGCGTTGAGCTGGGCGTCGAGCTTGCGGGTCAGCTCCTGGCGGAACTGCGGGGCGGCGACCTTGATCAGCGCCCGGGCGCGCTCTACGGCGCTCTTGCCGTCGAGCTTGGCGACACCATGCTCGGTGACGACGAACTGCACGTCGTGCATCGAGGTCGTCACCACGTCACCTTCGCCGAGGCGGGGGACGATGCGCGAGATGACCTTGCCGTTCTTCAGCTTGGTCGTCGACGGCAGCGCGAGGATCGCCTTGCCGCCCTTGGAGCCCATGGCGCCGCGGAAGAAGTCGACCTGCCCACCCACGCCGCTGTACCAGCTGTCCTTGACGTACTGGGCGTTGACCTGGCCTGAGAGGTCGACGCGGAGAGCGCTGTTGACCGAGATCATGTTCTTGATCTTCGAGACCCGCGCCGGGTCGTTGATGTAGTCGGTGGTGTAGGCCTTGGCCTTGCGGTTGTTGTTGAGCCAGTTGAGCATCTTCTGCGAGCCCATCGCGAAGCTGTACTTGACCTTGCCTTTGACCGCGCCAGCCTGGGCCAGCTTCATCACGCCGTCGGAGATCATCTCGGAGTGGACGCGGAGGTCCTTCCGGCCGCTAGCCGCGAGCTGACCGGCGACGGCGTCCGGGATGCCGCCGATGCCAAACTGCAGCGTCGGGTTCTTCGGGATCAGCTTGACGATGTGCTTGGCGATCGCCTTCTCGGTTTCACCGATCGTCGGCTCCGGGAGCGTAACCTGCGGGGTGTTGCTCTTGACGATCGCGTCGAGCTTGCTGATGTGGAACTTGGTCGCGCCGTTGGTGCGGGGGACGTTGGGGTTGACCTCGGCGATGATCGTCTTGGCTTTGCCCAGCGCGGCGATGGTCGCGGCGGCCGAGGCGCCAAGGGTGACGTAGCCCAGGCGATCCGGCGGGGAGACCTGGATGACCGCCCTGTCGATCTTGATCGTGCCTTCCTTGAGCAGCTTGGGGATGCGCGAGAGGAAGACCGGCACAAAGGAGCCGCGGCCACCGGCGATGGCGTCGCGGTTGTTCGAGCCAACGAAGAGCGCCTTGGGCTGGATCTTGCCACCGCGATCGAAGAGCTTGCGCCCGGCGACGTTGGAGAGCGCGACGACCTCGACCGGGTTTTTCGAGGTGAAACCACCCTTGGGGTCCTTCGCTCGAGCGGCGAGGGCGTCGACCACCGCCCCAGAGATCTGGTGACCGATCGGCATCCAGACCTTGTCGCCAGCCTTGATCATCTTCGCAGCCTGCTCGGCCGAGACGACCTTGGGCCGATGGGTCAGACGACGTACGAACTTGCCGACGAGAGTCTTCTTGTTGGCCCATTTGTTCAGCGTGCGACCGAGCAGGTTGGGACGGCGAGCCTTTGAGAGCTTCGCGTCGGCGAGCAGCGCCCCCTTCAGCTTGTAGATGCTCGTCATCTTCGGCTGCAAAGGGACCACCTCCGCGGCGTGGGGCGCCCGCACGAAGGAGGTGCGCGGGGCATATGCTTCAGCGGCCTGGGGAGCGACGAGGGCCAGCATCAGAGCGGCGGAAGCAGTGCGAAGAGCGGTCATCGGAGTGTCCTTTCCCAACGAAGCCATTCGATGCACGCACCAGGCCAAGAAAATTACACTTTAGTTACAAAAAGTTAGAACAAGGCAAACCCGATATGCGTAGGAGAGTCGGAGTGCCACTGGACAGACCGCTAGCCATCAGATCCAGATCTGATGGCGGGGACTTAAGAGCTTCCCCACCCATTCGGGACCGAGCCGAGTGCTGAGCTGCCACGCCGATTTCGTCGCCGAAGAAACGAGCCATACGGGTGGTACGGCGAGCTCTCTGAGGTACAAAAAGCGGTGCTCGGCGACGGGAGGAATTTGTAGGGGTGCTCTTCGAAAAACGTGAACACCATGCCGGACTGGGCTTCGCTGGCGAGGCGCGAGGAGGGAGCTACGGGGTGGTTTGGGGGCTACCGCGCGGCGGTGGCGGCCGGCTGGGGGCACCTGGCGGAGAGAGGGGGGACGAGAGCTATTGAGCTGGTGTCGCGGTAGGAACCGCCGTGCTGCGACCCTCTGGGATCACGCCGAGGGCGCCGGAGTTTTGAGGAGCGTTGTAGCCATAGTAGCCCCCCGTGCTCTTCTTGACCCAGCCGTTCGCGCCGACGGTGCCCATGATCTCCATGTTCAGCTCCATATCGCGCTTGGCCTTCGGCGTGCTGTTGAGGATCGCCACCACGGGGACCTTCTTTGACATCAGCAGATCATAGGACCACTTGGCCGGATCCTGACTGCGACCGAGGCCCAAGGTCTTGGCCAGGGCGTCGCGCATCATCAGGTCTTGGGGCTTGTTGGTGAAGGCGGTGGCCTCTTTCTCGAAGAGCTTGGCCATCCGCTTGACGGCGCTCTTGTTCCACTTCGAGAGCTGGTTGCCCAGCACCGCGGCGACGACCTGCTGCCGTCCCTCGGCCGTCTTGGCGCTGACGAGCGCGGCGTGGAGGCCTTTCTTGGCCACAGCGGTGGGCACGTTGATCTGACCAGCGGTCGCCATCTTGACGAGGCGCTTGTCAAGGGTCTTGGCCCAGCGCGGCAGCTCACCGATGCTCGCCGAGGTCACCCAGTTGGTGCACGCGATCTTGGTCACCTTCTGGCCGCGGGAGAAGAAGCCGTAGACGCTATGGTTGTTATCGTTGTGGGAGTGGTGCTTCTGCCCGGCGTTCATATAGCTTGTGAAGCGCTTCATCTGAGCGTCGGTGAGCACGACCGGCAGCGCGTACTGGGTGAAGGTGCCAGTGATCGTCGCGTCGTTGGTCCCGCTGCCCTCACCGTAGGTGTTGTGGTGCATCTTGCCGCCATTGTTCTGGTCGTGAATCAGCGTGTGCAAGTGTCCGGGGCTCGAGTTGACGGCGAACCAGATCACGTTCTTGCCCATGACCTTCTTGAAGAGGTCGAAGTTCGCGTTGGTGACCTCGAAGAAGGTCTTCGAGGGCTTGGCGACGCGGTTCTTGCCGTGCTGCTTGAGCATCCCGCGGAGGCGGCGGGTGAAGGTGGTCGGCGCCGTGCCGTTGTCGCTCGCTTGCTTGGCGAAGTGGTTAAAGACCTCCATCCGCACCTGGAGGGGAGCGGTCGAGACCTTCTTTTGAAAGTCAGCGGAGTTGAGGTCCATCGCCTTCAGCTCGCTGGCGAGGCGTTGGCGCTCCTGGGGGCGAAAGCGCTGGCCCTGACCACGGCGGATCAGGCGAGCGCGCGCCTTGCCGCGGTAGATCGGTGCCTTGATCTTGCGTGCTTCGGCGGAGGCGTCGTTGGCTAGAGCGGGGAGGATCACCGCCAGGGCAACGAGGATGGCCAGAAAGCGCGAGGTGTAACGAGTCATGAGCAGCCTCCAGATGTGTGCTTGTCATGCACACAAGGTGCCAGCTCATGGTGGCATGAGTTACGCGAGGTTAGAGAGAGGATGCCGCCTGAGACACTGCAAGGTGAAGAGGGGTGGCGGATCGACCCGCCAGCTGTCGCGGACGACCACGTTGCCCGCGACCTGCGGCGGGCTAGAGCGCTGATCAGCTTACCGGACCGAGCTGCGCGAAGGATGCGGAATCACAGCGTAGGAGCGAGAAGGGCGCCTGCTGGTAGCAAGCAACCGAC
>PDWJ01000700.1_pt1 | contig 46945 bp, 46 predicted proteins | sample 1430881 | NCBI WGS metagenome assembly PDWJ01 (sample SAMN01162460, study PRJNA174530) | Oral metagenome, whole genome shotgun sequencing project. | biome: Marine environment; feature: Marine mammal; material: Swab sample of the gingival sulcus; isolation source: swab sample of gingival sulcus...
ATGTGTTATCAGATGCGCTGTATGCGGAAGATTCTGAGGAAGAGTAGTCGCCCTCACCTCAGAATCGTCACTTTTGGGGGTTCTTCGGCGGAACCCGTTATAAAAAGCTATCCTTTTCAAAAAGTTGCATATAATATCTAAAGTTATTTTTGAGATAAAAGGGAAGGGGGTTGCCGCTTAAAAAGGAAATAAAGAACCAAGCGGCAAAGTGGGCAGGTAAGACGCAATGTAGGGTGTTAGCCCGAATGTTGCACCAGTACATTTGATTTTTTCAACTGAGTGCTGTTGTACAAGCGTACTTCGCAATGATTAAGTGGGGATACGCACTGTTACAGTTTGCATTGCCGGTTTTTCACTTGATCTCCCTTAATGTAAGCGCACATGTTCACTCCGACGTTGCTACGGCAGCGTTTACGTTCACGAGCACGCTCAGATCAAGCGACCTCTGCGCGAAACTTCCGCCAGCGGGAACAGCGTCCGGGCTAGCTCTTCGAGATATTCATAGTATCCTGTAACCGTTCAAAGCAACCATCAAGGTAGTTGATCAGTTTCCTGACAGGGAGCTCATGACCTAAATCTGCGTTATTTTCTATAAATTCGGCCAGCGCAGCGATTTGCTCTCCCCCAAGCCTTTTTGCCGAGTCCTTAATTGAGTGCGCAGCTAAACGGATTGACTCTACATCATTGGCAATCATCGCCTGACTTAATAGGTTAATTTCCTGGGGGGTCGTTTCAAGAAAGGTACGCAACATGATATCTAAATGGTTCTGATTAAGCCTTAAGGCTTTAACTGCGTTACGGTTAAAAACATCATGGCTATGCAGAATTGAGGACATTTCTTTCTCTTTATTGTCCTGGGGATCACCTTGAGGGCTGTTTTCAGGCTGAAGGTATTTAATGAGGACTGTCGATAAGGTGTCCTGAGTGAGTGGCTTGGGTATAAATTCGTTTATTCCCAAATCAACGCAGATTTTTTGTTCCTCTTTCTTGGCATTGGCTGACATGGCAATAATTGGAATTGTTGGGTTCTGCACTAATGTATTGGGGCTGCGAATAGTTTTGGCTGCTTCAAATCCGCTTATTACCGGCATATGGCAATCCATAAAAACCAGATCAAAAAACTGATCACGTAAACGGGTTAAAGCTACGGCACCGTTTTCCGCTATTTCGACGGTGAACCCCAGCTTTTCTAAAACCCCTTTGGCAACGATCTGATTCACCTTATTATTTTCAGCAACAAGCACTGTTCCTTTGAAGGATATTGCGTTCGTAGCTAGCTTTTCATGTTCCGCCGAAGGCTTCTTGGTAACCTCAAGTGGTAAGGTAAACCAGAAATTTGAGCCTTTACCCGGCTCACTACGAATGCCGATATCACCCTGCATTAGCTCCAGCAGCTGTTTACAGACGCTAAGCCCGATTCCTGCCGTTGCAAAATGAGATGGAAGGCCATTATTGACCTGTTGCACGCGCTGAAAAATCTGGGATTGTTGCTTCTCGGACAGCCCTGTTCCTGTATCGATAACAGAAAAACGTAATTGAGCTTGCGCGTTGTTACGGGAAAGCTCTTTCATGCGTAAAACGACCCGGCCCTGATCCGTGAATTTGATTGCATTACTGAGCAGATTAGCGAGCACCTGCTGCAAGCGCTGAGGATCGCCAATATAGTTATGCTTAGCGGGTGCTATTTCATTCCTGAGTTCTATATGCTTCTTTTCTGCCAGCGGGGTATAACGATCAATTAGATCCTGTATGACAACCGTAAGATCAAAGGGCTTCTGCTTAATTATCTGCTTGCCTGCCGCTACCGTGGACAGATCCATTATATCATCTGCGATATGTAGTAATGATTCCCCGCTGTGTTTAATTGCTTTGATATAGTGTTTCTGCTTTTCATTCAAAGGTGTTTTGAGAAGCAGATCAACTAGCCCCAGCACTCCGCTGATTGGCATCTTTGTTTCATGGCTGACACTGGACGCAAGAAATGAGCTGAGCTGAGCTGTATGCTCAATCTGTTTGCTCTTCCTAAGCTCCAGCCTTGACATCACTTCATTGCTCAACACCTTAAGGGTGTTACGTTGCCAGGAAGTCAACTTGTTCGGCTTGTTGCTGATAATGCATAAGGCCCCTAAAGCATAACCAGACGAGGTGGTGAGTGGTGCGCCGGCATAAAAACGTATATAGGGAGCGCCTGTAACAAGGGGGTTATCCCAAAAGCGTTCATCTTTAAACGCATCTTCAACCTCAAAAATACCTTCATCTAACAGGCTATGAGCGGAAAAAGAGGTGTTTCGATCTATTTCGGTGATATTCAGGCCAATGCTTGATTTACACCAGAGCCGCTCGGCATCGACAAAACTTATGAGTGCAATAGGTGTGTCACAGATATCAGACACCAATTGAGCCAGGTCATCAAATTCCTTCTCAACAACACTATCCAGAATGTCATAGCTATAAAGCGCTTCTAATCTGGCAGCCTCATTCTGAGGCTTTTTGGCTGCGATCATTGTACTTCCTTTTATAGTCACGACAAACTCTGACAGCCTATACGAAAATGATCAGCGTGCGAATAATAATCTGTTATTTCAAACATCTTTACCTACTGTTTTATCCCTAAGAAAGGTGTGAGACATTACCAAAATTTAATCACTGCCCAACGAAGCAACTTCCCTTATTATCCGTCGAAGCCACTGATGGGCGGCGTTGTGTTGCAGTAGGGGGCTCCAAGCCATTTTTAATTCAAACTCGGGGATTTCAAAGGGAGGCTTTTTCATCACAAGACGCGGGTTATCTGCCTGCGCAGCCGCCGCTCGGGTTGGGATGGTTGCGATCAGTCCTTTTTGTTCAGCAAGCATTGCTGCGGACTGATAATGGCGTGTAAATACGGTAATGTGCCGCCGTTTACCTATTCTTTCCAGGGACTCATCTACCCAACCTAGCCGTTTAGTATCATTTGGGGTCAGGCCCATCCCCGCGCCCATGCCTGTTTTACTGACCCAAACATGCTTGGCCCCAAGATACGTTTCTAACTGGAAATTATTAGAAATTGGATTATCAACGGCAAAGAGACAGGAGAATGAATCCTTCCACAGTGTTCGCTGGTGAAAAGACTGTGGCATTTCATCGAACCGGTTAATAACTAGGTCTACCAATCCTTGCTCTACCTCTATAAAGCTCATATCACTGGGCGTCAGAACATCGAGGACAACATTCGGTGCTTCTTTGTTAAGCCTTTTTAAGAGCCTAGGTAAAAGTGTTGCCTCGCCATAGTCACTCGTCATCACGCGGAAAACACGATCACTGGATTTGGCATCGAAGTCAGTGGAGGGGTTAACAATCTGCTCTACTGAGGCAAGAATCTGCCGGAGCATTGGCTGCAAGGCTTGGGCGCGTTCCGTTGGCACCATGCCGTCACTTGTCCGAACTAGCAGTGGGTCGTTAAATGTTTCACGCAATCGCCGTAAACCATTACTCATGGCTGGTTGGGTAATACCCAGCAAACTGGCAGATCGGGTTACATTTCGCTCTCGCAGCAATACATCAAGGTATACCAAAAGGTTTAGGTCGATTTTATCCAGATTCATAGTAAAGCCGCACAAATACTAGGGATACGAAATAATAACACATCAGTATTCACAGAAGAAATAGCGCAAATAAGGGGTATTTATTTCAATTATAGATTTTGTGTCACTAGAATCGATTGCGAAACTTTTAAGCAGCACAGTAACGTGCTGAAAAATACGGAAGGAATGGACCATGTCTACACTGAACCAAGATATCGATAGCATCGCTGCACTGAAAGCAGACGCTGGCAGCCCATGGGATGCAATTAACCCTGAATCTGCAGCGCGTATGCGTGCACAGAACAAATTTAAAACGGGCCTGGATATCGCCAAGTACACTGCTGGTATCATGCGTCGCGACATGGCGGAGTTCGATAAAGACAAGACCAAGTACACTCAGTCTCTAGGCTGCTGGCACGGTTTTGTTGGTCAGCAGAAACTGATCTCTATCAAGAAGCACTTCGGTTCCACGGAGCGTCGTTACCTGTACCTGTCTGGCTGGATGGTTGCAGCACTGCGTTCTGAGTTTGGCCCTCTGCCAGACCAATCGATGCATGAGAAAACCTCTGTTGCGTCTCTGGTAAACGAACTGTACACATTCCTGCGTCAGGCTGATGCCCGTGAACTGGGTGGCTTATTCCGTGAGTTGGATAAAGCGCGTGAAGCGGGTGATGCAGCTAAAGAAGCTGAAATTCAGGACCAGATCGACAATCACGAAACTCACGTAGTACCCATCGTTGCAGACATCGATGCTGGCTTTGGTAACGCTGAAGCGACTTACCTTATGGCTAAGCAAATGATTGAAGCTGGCGCATGTTGCCTGCAGATTGAAAACCAGGTTGCGGATGAAAAGCAATGTGGTCACCAGGACGGTAAAGTTACAGTTCCTCACGCTGATTTCCACGCTAAACTGCGTGCCCTGCGTTACGCTTTCTTGGAGCTGGGTGTTGATGACGGTGTTATCGTTGCACGTACCGACTCTGAAGGTGCTGGCCTGACCAAAGAGATTGCTGTTGTTAAAGAGCCGGGCGATCAGGGTGACGTATATAACTCCTACCTGGACGTTGAAGAAGTTGCGCCAGAAGATACGGCTGAAGGTGATGTACTGATCAGCCGTAACGGCAAACTGGTTCGCCCCAAGCGTCTGCCTTCCGGTCTGTACCAGTTCCGTCAGGGCACGGGCCACGAGCGTTGCGTCTTCGATTGCATCGAAGCTATCAATGCCGGTGCTGACCTGCTTTGGATCGAAACAGCGGTTCCAACGGTTCACGAAATCAAAGGCATGATGGATGATATACGTAAGGTTCACCCGGATGCGAAGCTGGTTTACAACAATTCCCCATCTTTTAACTGGACGCTGAACTTCCGTCAGCAAACTTACGATGCATGGGCTGCTGAAGGCAAGGACGTTTCTGCTTACGACCGTGATAACCTGATGTCTGCTGAGTATGATGGTTCTGAGCTGTCTGACGCTGCTGATGCGCGTGTACGTACTTTCCAGGCTGATACTGCGCGTGAAGCCAACGTTTTCCACCACCTGATCACACTACCGACTTACCATACAACGGCACTGTCTGTTGACAACCTAGCTAAAGAGTACTTTGGCGACAAAGCTATGCTAGGTTACGTTGAGGGTGTGCAGCGTAAAGAGATCCGCCAGGGTATCGCATGTGTTAAACACCAAAACATGTCAGGTTCTGACATCGGTGACGATCACAAAGAATACTTTGCGGGTGAAAACGCTTTGAAAGCGGCGGGTGAGAAGAATACTTCTAACCAGTTCAACTAAGTAAAGTAACGTGTTCAGATTATTCTGAGCACCCCTTGCTGAGAAAGGCGGCCCCATTCAGGTGTCGCCTTTTTTCCGTTAGAATCCACACCGGCTTTTAACTGCAAACTGATTAAGTGATGTGACAATGACTACACCTGCTTTTCTTAAAGATGCTAAAGATCTATTAACTAAACAGGGGTTTGCGCTTAGCAATACCTGGTACCACGGTACGTCATCAGCGCTGGTCGAATCAATCAAGGCCCAGGGCTTGAAACGCTCTGGTGATAAAGCATTAAATGCGGCGGCCAAGGCAACCATGGCGACAATTGGTAATACGTATACTGAAACAATCGAGCCGATTTTTTTGACCCAAAGTAAGGAGCTTGCTTTTTATTGGGCTGAACAAACGGTAAGAAATCGTAGTGTGCGTATTGCGGGTGATGAGCAGCCGGTCGTTATTCAGGTGGTACTGCCTGAGGAGCTAAACGACAAAGTGAAAACAGATGTCGGTGCTGCCAGCCTGCTCATGGTGAAAGAAGGTGAAAACTATTTGGCGTACATTGCTGGCATTTACGAAGAGAATGGGTTGGAAGTGCCGGAAATTGATTTGATGAAAGCGGATCGTATGGATTATCTATATAAGCTGGGCATGGCTTATTACGATGCGGATATTGATACAGCATGTCTGACAGTCGTTATGCAATAGTGACCAAATGCAGGCGCTTGGGGAATTGAAACTGAAACCAGGGGAGGGGGAATAACACCCTGTCGGCTCTCTGGTTTCCGATGATGATTTTCGGTGACGTTCACACTCAAGGCAAGGCTTTACCGCCATATCCAAGCCTGGAAAACACCTTCAGAAAAATCAGTCACCACCAGATCAAATCTGAATAATGACAGATAAAAAGCTGCCGTAGCAGCTTTTTATTGAGAAAGAAGATTAAAACTCCTCATCGGTATTTGTTGGCGTAATGCTTTGTAGCATTTTCAACAGATCCAATAGAATGATCAGGATACTATTGTAGTAGCAAACACCTTGTACGAAACGCTTCGTTGTTTCCTCACCTGTGGCGTTCGGGGCACGATCGATATCATTTTGTGGCAGGTTAATGACTTCATCAACACTGTCTACAACCAGACCAACGACTTCTTGCTCGTTGTACTCAACCACAATAATACGGGTGTCGTCATCAGGTGTATGTGGGCTGAGGCCAAACATCTGGCGGGTATCAATGACGGTAACTACGTTGCCACGCAGGTTGATAATACCAAGGATAAAATAATCAGAGCCGGGAACTGGCGTTATCTCGCTGTAGCGTAGAACTTCCTTAACTTGAACAACATCAACACCATAAAGTTCATTGTCTACTTTGAAAGTGGCCCACTGATGGTAAACTTCATCTTCCTGATTTCTACGTCTGGTATCAGATTCAAGCTGATTGATTGACTGTTCAGCTTGCATAGCTTTGAGTTGTTCTGCTGCTGCTTCTAAGCCCATTAGTGTCTACCTGCTATTATCAATTTGCTATCATTGGCCGCTAAGTAATTCTCTGCCTTAGAAAATTTTTTGTAGCGGGAAAGAATACTTTGGTTTCGAGTATCCCACAGCTTTACTGTGCTTAAAAGTGGGTTTGATATTTAATCCCGGATGTTACAAGTTTTTTCAATTTGGCGCTGCTATACGCACTGTTATGGTTAACATTTGCCTTGCACGGCACACATACCTTTTACAAACAGTTATCAGGTTTAGGCAGTCCAGCTATTTTCGCCAGTAACTTGGCAGGGCTCCCCGGAAAGAGCTTCATTAAATAGAGGCTTTTAGCCTTTTCGTCGCCCAGTGTAATCCTGACTGCTTTGATCAGAGGACGCATGGCAGGAGACAGTTGGTATTGCTTATAGAAGTCACGAATGACATGGATTAACTCCCAATGGTCCGGAGTCAACTGTATCCCTTCAGACTCGGCGATCTGCACCGCAATACCCTCATTCCAGTCGTCTAACGCTTTGAGATAACCTTCATCATCAAACTGCAACATTAAAACCAACTCACGACTCTGTCTGCTTTACAGCTTAGCTGAACAAACAAGTTATAGTTAATGATTTCTATGCTCTGATCCAAAAAATTACCTACCCCTCTTGCCTGCACGTCACTTTCAAGTGCATAGAGCGACAATTGTGGATGCCGGGAGGTCAATGTGTCCAGATTCGCTGCCACAGAGTGATAAACGCCATCTTCAATAAGCAGAATCATATCCCCAGGTGATACAGCATCGAGCATACGCTGCATAAGCGCTTCGTCCTGGGGGCTTTTGTTAAGTACATGAAGGTTCATATCAAAAAGTGAGTACGGTGTTATGTTGGTTGATCAGCGCTGCAATTTGAGCAGAGCTAATGCTCGTCACAGGTAATATAAGATCATTCGTAGACAAACCATATCGCGCAAGGTCATCTGCAATAACATAGATATTCTCGACATCATACATAGGCAAAGCCGACAGCATTGCGCCTATAGATTTCTGGCCAATATCAGCTGGGTTCTGGTTGTTTAGCAGCTGAAAAATGGCATCCCCGGAAAAAACAAGACTAACCGGAAGCTCAAAGATAGAGCAGGTCAGAACAACATCCAAAGACTCCCGTGCTGTACTGCCAGCATAGGGTGCGCTACGGTTAATAATTAAAACGGACTTCTGCTTTCCCATATCAGGCTCCAAATGTGATAACCCGATCAGAAACTGCAATCGCTTCAGCCAGTTGACCTAACCCGGATAGCTCAAAATGCTGACTCAGATTACTGCTGTTCCTTTCATAGCGTTTAGCTTCATTGGCGTCCATGATACCTCGTTTTACAGCCGCAGCTATGCACACCACAAAGTCTAGGTTATGTTCTGCTGCAAGCGCTTGCCATTCGGCCGGTAAGTTCGTCTCATCTTGACTAGGCGCAATCAACTCGTTTGCGATCAGCACGGCATCAGAGTAGAAAAACACCCGGAAGAGTTCATGACCTTCTGCAATCACCGCCCGCGCAAAACTCAATGCTGTTACCGTGGATTGTGCTGAAAAAGGGGAGGACTGAATGAGGATTGAAAATTTCATATATACATTAAGCCATTAAAAAAGCCCCGCTATCTTAGCAAGAAAGCGGGGCTTTTATTAAGAGGATTAAGAATTAGTCATCCATAATGCCCAGCATGTTCAACAGGCTGATGAAAATATTATAGATAGACACATACAGAGTCACAGTGGCAGAGATATAGTTAGTCTCGCCGCCGCGAATGATCTGTTGTGTTGTAAACATGATCGCTGCAGAAGAGAAGAGGATAAACATCGCTGAAATAGCCAGTGTCAAAGCAGGCATTTGCAGGAAGATGTTTGCAACAACTGCAACAAGTAGCACAACGAAGCCCGTTAACAACATACCTGACAGAAAAGACAGGTCACGCTTGGTCGTTAGCGCGTACGCAGAAGTAACGAAAAATGCCAGCGCCGTACCACCAAGCGCTGTCATTACAATGTCACTACCGCCACCGCTAATCGCGTAGTTGATGATAGGACCCAAGGTATAACCCATAAAACCGGTCAGCATAAACACAAACAAAAGGCCCAAGCTGCTGTTGCGGTTTTTCTCAGTCAAGTAAAGAAGGCCATAGAAGCCAACCAGGGTGATGATCAGACCGGGGTGAGGCAGGGCAAGCGCCGCTGCAACACCGGCAATCATGGCCGACCAGGCAAGTGTCAGGCCTAGAAGAAAATAGGTGTTACGCAGCACTTTGTTTGTCTGTAAAACAGATTGCTGTGATTGTGACTCATAAGTATTAATGTTACGCATTTTATCCTCGAAAAGGTTTCCCCGTTATGTATATCCCTATATATAAGTATTTTGGTTGGTTTTTCAAGTCTGATTCCAAGAATTGTCGTATTTAGCCTAGATACCAGTGGATTTGTTTTTTTTACTGAGTGCTTGTTGTACCAACGTTGTACCAGCGCATTCCGCCTAATGATGCAACTGCAACATCCGGGTTAGGGAGAAGTGAGTAAGTCCTGCCAGCACTCTGGCTTTCGGTAATCTCCACAATCGAGGAGGATCAGGTGAAAACCATTTACTTAATTTCCCTGTTACGTAGAATCGGCAACCCCCTTTATAAGTGAGATTGCAATGCCAGAACTGAATATCCTTTTTGAAGACGAGTACCTGGTTGCGGTGAATAAACCCAGCGGTTTACTCGTTCATCCCAGTTGGATTGCGCCACGGGGAACCCCAAACCTGGCCTCAATGTTAAAAACCTATCTTAAAGGGGCAAGCCCATACACTATTCACCGCCTCGACCGCCCGACATCGGGTGTTATTTTATTCGGTAAAAACAAAGAGATAGCCCGGGAAATGAATCTGATTTTTGCGCAGAGAGAGGTACAGAAAACCTATCTCTGTATGTGCCGGGGGTATACATTGGAATCAGATGTCATCGATTACGCCCTGAAAGAAGAATTGGACAAGATCGCCGACAAGCATGCCTCACAGGATAAAGAGCCGCAGGAAGCCGTCTCTCATTACCGCCGTTTGGGGATCGCAGAGATAGACATGCCGGTTGGTCGTTATGAAAAATCTCGCTACTCGCTGGTTGAGGTCAAACCGGAAACGGGGCGTAAGCATCAAATTCGCCGTCATATGAAACATATTTTCCATCCAATTGTTGGCGACACAAAGCATGGCGATAATAAACATAACAAGGCGCTGAGAGAGAGGTTCGATCTGCAGCGGCTTATGTTGATGGCAACGCATATCCAGTTCAAACACCCGGCAACCGGGCAGGTGCTGAATATTACAGCGCCTGTTGATGACTACAGCGCAAACCTGTTTAACCGCCTCGGTTGGCAGGGGCTGTACCCTTTATAAACCGGCAGTTTTGCTTTATGCCTAAGCTCAAACATAAGGGAAAAGGCCAGGCCACCTGAGGATGTAAAAATGACTAACAAGGGTGAGTGAAATTTAGTCCGGATAAGGGTGTTTTTTGGTTACAGCTATGCTCTAATCGCGCTAACCTAGATGTTGCGCCAGTTGGCGGAATACACTGGTACAACGCCGGTACAACAAGCACTCAGTTGAGAAAGCAAATGCACGGGTGCACCATCCGGGTTAAATTTATAACCGGCTTAGTAAATATCAACGGTAACGTATTTAATGACAACTGAAAAAAATATGGCTGATTTGTTACAGCAGAAAAGTGGCAAGGTTCGTATCGGCATCATCGGCGCTATGGACGAAGAAGTTGAACTGCTTAAGGCCATGTTGGAAGATAGAAGCGACCATGAAATAGCGGGGTACCACCTGGTGACAGGTCAGCTTCATGGTAAAGAGATTGTTCTGCTTAAATCCGGTATTGGTAAGGTTAATGCGGCCATTGGCACCACCATTCTGTTGCAGGAGTTTAAACCAGATTGTGTTATCAATACCGGTTCTGCGGGCGGCTATGACCCGGAACTAAACGTGGGTGATATTGTTATTTCATCTGAGGTCAGACACCACGATGTTGATCTGACCGTGTTCGGTTATGAATACGGCCAGGTTCCACGTCAGCCTGTTGCATTCACACCCGACCCTACACTTGTCGAGGTCGCAGAGCGTTGTATTTCCCGCATGGAAGGCATGACGACGACCCGAGGCCTGATCTGTACCGGGGATCAGTTTATGAATGACCCGGAAAGGGTTGAGCGTAAACGTAAGCTGTTTCCAGCGATGAAAGCGGTTGAAATGGAAGCTGCAGCGATTGCCCAGACCTGCCTGCAGTTCGATACGCCGTTTATCGTCACTCGTGCATTATCGGATATCGCCGGAAAGGAATCGGGGATCTCCTTCGAGCAATTTCTGCTGACTGCAGCTAAACATTCAGCTGAAATGATCATCGCAATGATTGATGAGTTAGCCGCCAACTGATACAAATAGTGCCTTTATAACTGATTAATGATAAGGGTCTTTAATGACTACCTCTTTTTACCCTCCTGTACGGACACTGATGGGCCCGGGCCCATCTGATGTTAGCCCACGTGTATTGGCAGCAATGGCCCGTCCGACCATTGGCCACCTTGACCCTGAATTCATTCGCATGATGGATGAAGTCAAGGGCATGCTTAAAAACCTCTTCAAAACCCGGAATGAACTTACACTACCGGTTTCAGCGCCAGGCTCTGCGGGTATGGAAGCCTGTTTTGTCAACCTGGTTGAGCCGGGTGATAAAGTCATTGTCTGCCAGAACGGCGTTTTTGGCGGCCGGATGAAAGAGAACGTAGAGCGCTTCGGTGGCGAGTGCATCCTGGTTCAGGATGAATGGGGTAAACCGGTAGACCCGGAAAAGGTCAAAGCTGCATTTGCAGAACACAGCAACGTGAAAATACTGGCATTTGTGCACGCAGAAACCTCAACCGGTGTTCGTTCTGATGCAAAAACACTGTGCCAAATTGCACAGGACAATGGTGCCTTAACCATTGTTGACGCTGTCACTTCATTGGCTGGCATTGACGTGGATGTAGATGGCTGGGGTATTGACGCTATTTATTCGGGTACACAGAAATGCCTGTCATGTCCTCCGGGTATCTCTCCGGTCAGTTTCAGTGAGCGCGCTGCCGAAGCGGTCAAAAACCGTAAAACTGCAGTACCCAGTTGGTTTTTGGATAAAAACCTGGTCATGGGCTATTGGGGTGGTTCGGGTAAGCGTGCATATCATCATACCGCACCGGTTAACTCCCTTTATGCTCTGCATGAGGCATTGGTTATGCTGGAGGATGAAGGCATGGAAAACGCCTGGGCCCGCCACAAAAAGTACCATAACGCGCTGCGTGCAGGCCTTGAAGCAATGGGAATCAACTTTCTGGTTGATAAAGCCTGCCGTTTACCGCAACTTAACTCGGTGATGATTCCTGAAGGCGTTGATGATGCTGCAGTCAGAACGGCGCTTTTGCAGAACTACAATCTGGAAATTGGCGCCGGACTGGGTAATCTGGCAGGTAAGGTATGGCGAATCGGCCTTATGGGTACTGCATGTACGCAACGCAACGTCATGTTGTGCCTGGATGCACTGGAAAATACACTTGTGGCCATGAATGCACCGATTAAGGCGGGTGTTGCTGCTCAGGCGGCGGCTGCCGTACTTGCGGAATAAACTGGCAGGATAGGGTGCGCTACTGTTCCTGATAGCGCACTCTCAGCTTGTTTATTGGATAAGCTGTTGGATTTTGGATATGGATGCTGGCTTATCCCATTCATAGCCACCAATAGTGGTATCAACCAGATGACCTTCCTTATCAATCAATAACGTCATCGGTAAACCTTGAAGACCAAATTCACGGAAGGAGCGATTTTCCTTATCAACCAGAACGGTGAAGGTGATATCTTCTTTAAACTCACGTAAGAATTTGGATACAGTAGTCGTCGATTCTCCAGCATTAAGCGCAATAATTTCAAAAGGTTGCCCTGCAAAGTGCTCGTAAAGTCTCTGCATTGACGGCATTTCACGGATGCAAGGTGGGCACCATGTCGCCCAGAAGTTAAGTAAGACGACTTTGCCGCGGTACTGGGAAAACTCAACGGTTTCCTGGTGCTGATTTTCAAAGCTAAGATTATAAAAATCGTTATGACCCTGTGCTGCTACAGGCGTCATAGTCTGCGCCGTTACAGGCATAATGAATAACAGGCAGCTCAACAGGAACAGGAATGCTTTGACGCTTTGCATGGCAGCTCTCAAGTAAAAGGAGTTTGTATCATAACAAATTCCTGGTTCCATGTTTCCTTGGATTTATGTTTATCCTGGATCTATGTTTCTTTATCTTCTCGTGCTTTATACTCGAGCTTATGCAAACAATAATACTCACTATTCTCTAAGGGGCTGCAATGAAAGTCGCATTTATCGGTTTGGGCGCAATGGGTTATCCAATGGCGGGGCACTTGGCCAAGGCAGGCCATGAGGTAACGGTGTTTAACCGTACCGCATCAAAAGCAGAGGCCTGGTCTGAAGACTATAAGGGGGCATTCGCTTTGACACCTGCTGAAGCGGCCAAGGGAGCAGAGATTGTATTTACCTGTGTTGGCAATGATGATGACTTACGCGCAGTGACGTGTGGCGAGTCGGGTGTATTCAACGAAATGGCTGCAGGCTCAATTCTGGTCGACCACACAACCGTTTCTGCCGAAATCACACGTGAACTGGCCAGAATTGCAGCGGATAAAGGGATTCGCTTTCTGGATGCGCCTGTTTCAGGAGGCCAGGCTGGCGCTGAAAATGGTGTGCTGGGTGTTATGGTTGGTGGTGACCAGGCATCTTTTGCCAGGGCTGAGCCAATTATGGATGCGTATTCCAAATCGATCCGTTTACTGGGTGATACTGGGGCAGGTCAATTGGCCAAAATGGTCAATCAAATCTGCATTGCCGGTTTGGTGCAAGGGCTGGCGGAAGGTGTACACTTTGCGAAACGGGCAGGGCTTGATGCAACCCAGGTCTTCGATGTCATTCAGCATGGTGCTGCAGGCTCATGGCAGATGGTAAATCGCCATCAGACCATGATCGATGGCGAATACGATTTTGGCTTCGCGGTTGACTGGATGCGCAAGGACCTGAATATTGTGTTGGATGAAGCCCGTAAAAACGGTGCGCGTCTGCCCATAACGGCTATAGTGGATCAGTTCTACGCGGATGTTCAGGAAATGGGGGGTAATCGTTGTGATACATCCAGCCTCCTTATGCGCCTTGAAAAGCCTGAAAAATAAACTAGCCCGGATGTTGCACCCGTTGGTGGAATTTTCGTGCCGAGATCGTTTGATTTGAGCGTGTCCGTGAACGTAAACGCTGCCGTAGCAGCGTCGGAGTGAGCATGTGCGCTCACATCAAAGGAGATCAAGTAAAAAACCGGCAAATGTAAACCGTAACTGTGTGCACCCCCGCTTATCATTACGGAAAATGTATTGGTGTAATATCCGGGATAACTCATTGTTTATGTAGGGTTTTTGCCTAATTTCCCAATAGACAGATGCTGATTTATCAATATAATTGTTCCAACATTACTATTATTGAGGACAAGCTCTATGGATAAGTACAGCATGATCTCTGTTGCCCCCAGCCTAGCAATCGTTGCAGTGATGATTATCGGCACGGTTGCCGCTGTTTTTGCGCTAAAGAAAGTGATCGCAAAAGACGCTGCTGCGGAAGAAAACAGCTGATTATAACAAGAGCGTGTCATCCGGCTTTGTTTTCCCCGTCACTGTTCACCACGAAGCCGCTATTCTGCCTTTCAACTCAGTTGCATCACTCGTGGATGATAATTCTTATCCAAAAAAGATCTTCTTTCATAAGAATTATCTAGTTACATGCGCACTTTAAAGCCTTAAAGTATTGCTAAACAGATTTTGCGATTAAAGACCATGAGCCGAGCAAACGATATTGAACAACCAGCGCAAAGTGAGCATAAACGTAATGTTGCGCTGACTGAGTCTGACATCAACACCATTTTGGTCAACGGTGCCCAGATCTCTTTAACCAAACTGCGCCGTGCACAAAGTGTTGATGCGCAGCTTTGCTATTACGCCGAGATTGGTGTTTATCTGGAAGTATCCCTGTCCCGGGGGGCAGGTATCACCGATGAAACCTTGAACGCGCTGGAAAATATTCACCGTATTGCCACGCATGAGTACATGGATATCCAAAAGCGCAAGTCTAAGATCGAAGATTAGTACGTGGCTGACGCAGTTTTACCTGATTCATTTGATTCAACCGCATTTCTGAAACAGCTGACCAAGCGTCCAGGTGTTTATCAAATGTATGATGCTGCTGAGCGGCTGCTTTATATCGGCAAGGCCAAGAATCTGAAGAACAGGGTCAGTAGTTATTTTCGCTCTACCGGCCTGAGTATTAAAACCCGGTCACTCGTCAGTAAGATTGCCGATATCCAGATTACGGTGACCAACAGCGAAACGGAAGCGCTGTTGCTCGAACAAAACCTGATAAAAGCGTACCGTCCCCCTTACAATATCTTGCTCAGGGACGATAAGTCCTACCCTTATATTTTTATTTCCGATCAGGATAAATATCCAGCAATCCGATTCAGTCGTGGAGCCAAGCGCAAAAGTGGTAAATATTTTGGCCCTTTTCCAAGTGGTGGCGCAGTCAGGGACAGCCTGAACCTGTTACAGAAGATTTTCCATATTCGCCAGTGCGAAGAGAGCTTCTTTAAAAACCGTTCTCGCCCCTGTTTGCAGTATCAGATCAAGCGTTGTACCGCGCCCTGTGTCGAAGCCATTTCAGTGAAGGAATATCAGGAAGATATCCGACATGCAGCGATGTTTCTTGAGGGCAAAAACAAAGCGGTTATGGCTGAAATAGCAGCGCAAATGGAAACTGCCGCAAATGAGCTTAATTTCGAACAGGCCGCATTGTATCGGGATCAGCTTGTCAGTCTGCAAAAGGTGCAGGAGCAACAGTATGTAACCGGTCTGCAGGGCGATGCCGATGTTATAGGCTGTGACCTTCAACCCGGTGGGGTCTGCCTGCATATGCTGTTTGTTCGTGGGGGTAGAGTGATTGGCAGCAAGTCCCATTACCCCAAAGTCTCTGTAGAAGAAACAAAGAGTGAAATTCTTTCCGCTTTTATTGCGCAGTGGTACTTGGGAGCACAACGGGAAATTCCTGCTTATATCATCACACCTGAAGAGGTAACTGACAGCGCTTGCATTGAAACAGCACTGGCTGAAGCGAGACATAAAAAGGTCAAGCTAACGCATAATGTGCGTGGTGAAAGGGCAGGGTGGCAAAAACTGGCTCAGACTAATGCACAGCAGCAACTTGGAAGCTTCCTGGCTAATAAGAAGAATATTTATAGTCGTTATCTTGAGTTGCAGGAACTGCTCGGCCTTGATGAAATTCCGCAACGGCTAGAGTGTTTTGATATCAGCCATAGTTCAGGCGAAGCAACGGTCGCATCCTGCGTTGTATTTGATAAAAATGGTCCCCTTAAATCAGATTACAGACATTTTAATATCGAAGGTATAACCCCAGGGGACGATTATGCTGCCATGTATCAGGCACTCCATCGTCGCTATAGCCGAATAAAGAAAGAAGAGGCTAAATTACCCGATCTGTTAATCATAGATGGTGGCAAAGGGCAGGTAACCCAGGCATTGGAAGTGCTCGATGAGCTGGCCATTGAAGGTGTGCAGGTGATCGGTATAGCGAAAGGCCCTACCCGAAAAGCCGGCTTCGAGGTGCTTATATCAGGTGATACGGGAGAGGAAACGGTTCTTGAAAGTGATTCTGCAGCCTTGCATCTTATACAGCATATACGTGATGAAGCACATCGGTTTGCTATTACCGGGCATCGCGCTCGTCGTGGTAAAGCACGGAAGCGCTCAGTATTGGAAAATATTCCGGGCGTTGGCCCCAAGCGGAGAAGAGAATTACTACGCCATTTTGGTGGAATTCAAGAGATTCAACGCGCCAGTGTTGAAGAAATCGCAAAAGTCTCTACCATAAGCCTAACTATTGCCGAAGATATCTATGCGGCTCTCCATCCGGATTTATAATACGAATGAAATTAGCAAATATCCTAACCAGCCTCCGCATCCTTCTGATACCGGTTTTTGTCTTGGTGTTTTATCTGCCATATGACTGGGCGCCAATCGCAACAGGCATTGTGTTTGCAGTCGCAGGGTTTACTGACTGGCTGGATGGATTTGTTGCCAGAAGATTAAATCAAACATCGCCTTTCGGGGCTTTTTTGGATCCGGTAGCCGATAAGCTTATGGTTGCAATTGCTTTAGTGCTGTTGGTAGAGAGCTATAACAGTATCTGGATAACCCTCCCGGCAATCGTCATCATCGGTCGTGAAATAGTTATCTCTGCTCTTCGGGAATGGATGGCTGAAATAGGACAGCGAGCCAACGTCTCGGTTTCTTATATTGGCAAACTAAAGACAGCTTTGCAGATGTTGGCAATCATGCTAATGATAGTGACCGTACCTTACACCCATACTTCATGGGCAGGCGTAGTGGCGTTGTACCTTGCAGCAGCACTAACTTTATGGTCGATGTATCAGTACCTCCGCGCAGCCTGGCCGTCGTTATCTAAAGGGATGTAAGTGGTTAATTTTCAAGCAAAAAGTTTTTTCTACTTTTTCTACTACAGTGTTGACATATAGAAGTGTGTCTCTATAATACGCACCACTTGCTATGGCAGAGCGGGAATAGCTCAGTGGTAGAGCACAACCTTGCCAAGGTTGGGGTCGCGAGTTCGAACCTCGTTTCCCGCTCCAGATGCTGAACAGCAAGTTCTAAGAGGCGCGGTGGCAGAGTGGTCATGCAGCGGACTGCAACTCCGTGTACGCCGGTTCGATTCCGACCCGCGCCTCCATTTATGATCGCCCGGGTGGTGAAATTGGTAGACACAGGAGACTTAAAATCTCCCGCTCATTGCGAGCGTACCGGTTCGATTCCGGTCTCGGGCACCATTTTTACTAGCCTTCAGGGTTAGCGCATACCAACCCATTTTCCCTTTCCGAATATCTTTCTGACTATACAGCAGTTTGTTAGCCTGAACGTAGCACCAGTGCATTGGGTTATAAAACACCACAGCGGTAGCATTTACCTTCACAAGCACGTGCAAATCAAACGATCTTTACCTGAAATTATCAGCAACGGGTGAAATACCCGAGCCAAGCCATAGAGTGCTTTCAGGTGAGGTCATCAAAACAGAGCTTCCCGATGTAGGGCAGGGCGGTTGTACTACCAGACCCCATAAACCGTAGCGGCTTTTTTTCACCCGTTATTCCGACTGGTGCAGAAACACGGTGTTGTGACCGGCAAGAAATACACCCCCGCTCGGAAGGCGGGGGAGGTGTGTTTATTGGCGGGCGTCGGTCATGGCCTTGTCGGCGGTTTCTTCCAGCCATTTCAGGTCTACGTTTTTGTGTGCTTCGCAAATAAACCAAGGCTCTCTGGAATCCGGTTCCAGCATCACGCCGTATTCAATGAGCTTCAGTGCAAATTTCGTGTACAGTTCGCTATCGGTGCGTTTCCAGTCGCGATAGTTTTGCGGCACAACATCGCCAAAGTGAATGCCAAACATGCTGTCCGGGCCAGCGAAGCGGTGCTCAATACCGTGTTTGGTAAAAACCCGCGATAATACTTCCTGAATGGCTTTGCCGGTCTTGTTGATCGTGTCCAGGGCGTCGGTGTCGCTGAGGATACTCAAGGTAGCTTTGGCAGCGGCCAGTGCCACCATGTTGGCGGTATAGGTGCCACCATGGGTTACACCCTGTTTGCCGAATTGGATTTTGTCCATGATGTCGGCCTTGCCGCCGAACGCCGCCACTGCGTAACCGTTGCCCATCGCTTTGGCGTAAGTGGTCAGATCGGCGTACACGCCGTACAGTTCCTGAGCACCACCTTTGGCCACGCGAAAGCCGGTTTTGACCTCATCAATAATCAGCAGTGCCCCGTTTTGATCGCACACATCGCGCAACTTTTGCATATACTCGGGCGTTGAGGCGATACTGCCACAGTTGCCCATAATCGCTTCGATAACAACGGCGGCAACGTCATCACCAACCCGATTGAACACTTCATCGATGGCGTCGAAATCGTTCAGTTGAACTGTTTCCAGATGGGCTTTTGAGCTTTCCGGAATGCCGGTGCCAAACGGCATAATATCAGGGTTGGTGCCCCGGTTGCCGCTCCAGTTGTCGACATCGGACTTCCACATCATCTCGTCATAGAGGCCGTGGAAACCACCTTCGACCACCACCACTTTGTTCTTGCCGGTGTAGCCCCGCGCCACTCGAACTGCACCAAATACTGCTTCGGTACCGGAGTTGGCAAAGCGCATCTTTTCGATTTGCGGACACAGGTTTTTCACCAGTGCAATGACTTCGGCATCCAGGGGCGTAGAAAAGCCGGAAATCACGCCCACGTTCTGAATGACATCAATCACCGCGCTGTCCACCCGTTCATCGCGATAACCCAGAATAACGGGGCCGTAGGCCAGACGGAAATCCACAAAGGTCTGGTCATCACAGTCGGTAATTTCGCAGCCCTGCATGTGTTTGAGGAAGACGGTTTGTCCATCCCCCCAGTAGCGGTAGCTGTCAGCAACCCCAAGCGGCATGTGTTGTGTGGCGGTGGCAAAGAGTTGTTCGGCGTTAGGTTTTTTCATGTCAGATCCGGCATCGGTGGCTAATCCGGCGCATTCTAGCAAGAATACAACAGTATGGCTAAGTCGGCCGGGCACAGCCTTTCGCTATTCTTTGCCGCAAAGAGCCGCACCGGGAAAATCCCTGACTCTATTTTCACAGCATCTATTTGCAGACGCCCCATGACTAAAGCTTTGAACATCTGAACAGGGCGATATGATTGAGAGCTTTTCTGGATATCGCCAGGATTTTACGGCTAGGCTCAATACATTCTAACAATATGCATTACATATACTTAGGGTAGGTATGAACAAGCTTTGCGCGTACTCTGCAACCCCTTAAATAGTTGACCGAATGCCCCCACGGGACAAGCAAAATTATCCTTCTTTACTGTTTAAAAATTCACCTAAATTCTATATTATCAAAATTTAAATTAGTTTTTAACTCACGGCTCTACCTTTACTGATATCAAGATCAAGTTGCACTTGGTGTATTAAGTTGCTTTTGCAACTCAGAAAAGGGCTTATAGCAGCATTTTTTGCTTGCCTGCTTGTAAAGCGCGAGTGAACAGGGAATGGTTCCTGTACCTGGATGGCACAGAATATAGGTAAATATAGGTAAATATAGGTAAATATAGGTAAATATAGGTAAATATAGGTAAATATAGGTAAATATAGGTAACGCAGATGGCTGATTTACAAAGAACAATACTGGTTCTTATCGTGGCTGGCCTTATAGGCTATGTAGGTTTTGAGTTGATAGTGGATGTTGAGTACCTGTCTCAGCCACCTGCAACCGAGGCAAGTAAAGCTAAGAAAGAAGGTGTGCCTGCAAATCAGGTTGCGGCAATCATTGCCGGTGAGGATCCTACCGATGTGCTTGAGCCAACGGCGGCGGGTGAAAAACATAATCGTCCATGTGATGCGGGCTACATCGCTGGTGACCCGGATAAAAATCGCTATTCTAAAATCAGCTACGCATCCGTATCGCTCAATGGTATTACATATATCCAGGTGTCGCGTTATTCTCCGGATTATCTGATTCAGGAAGAATACCAAACCGTGTCTGCAACTGAGGTTGATAGCGTCCCGGCTGATATCAAAAAAATGCTTGACGCAGGTATAAGCAACCCCACAGGCTGCAACCAAAAAGATTTATACCTTTCCAATATACGAAGTATTGCTCCTTAGCTTTTTCGTCATACTTTGCATTGCTGTTTATACAATATTGTCGGCTAATTGCTTTGTAATTACCTTGAGGCTTCGCACTTTTCCGCGTTACCACTCCCAAGGTTCGGTTCTGCCGGATTGTTTAGTTCATTTTTCGCTCTAATCCGGCATGGGCCATGACTCGGGTAGAGATCTCTTCAATGGAAAAGTTCGTGGTATTAATGGATGGAATATTGAGCTTTTTAAACAGCTTTTCGACTGCCCTTACCTCGAAATCACATTGATCAAGAGAAGCGTAGCGGCTGTTTGGCCTTCTTTCATGACGGATCGCCGCCAGTTGAAACGGGTCAATGGTCAGGCCATAGAGTTTATGCTTATATTCTTCAAGTACAGCAGGCAGTTTATTGAACTCCATATCTTCCTCAGTTAGCGGGTAGTTTGCAGCCCTTATCCCGAATTGCATAGCCATGTACAGACAGGTTGGCGTCTTACCGCAGCGGGACACGCCGACCAGAATAATGTCTGCATTGGTGTATTGTTTCGTCCGTGCACCATCATCGTTATCAATAGCGAAGTTGACTGAATCGATGCGATCCTTATAGCGATTGCTCTCAACGATACCGCGTGATTTACCGACAGAATAGTTCGAAGCGGCTTCCAATTCAGTTTCGAGTGGTTTTAGGAAACTGGAAAAGACATCGATCTTAAAAGCGTTGGAATTGGCGATAATCTCGCGGATACTTTTGTTAACGACCGTGTCGAAGATAAGTGGGCGTACCCCATCGGACTCTGCCTGCGCATTGATGCGCTGAACAGCCTCAGATGCTTTTTCAATGTTATCGATATAGGGCAGGGTGATTTGCTCGAATTCAATACTGTCAAATTGTGCCAGCAGGCTATGCCCTAACGCTTCAGATGTGATACCTGTACCATCAGAAATAAAAAAAGCAGTTCGTTTCATTGTAGTTAAATATTAGCAGTAAAAAATAGGATTTGATTGTAGCAGAAATGATACGCTTAATTGTAATTCATCGGCTATGACTCAGGTCGTTCAAACCCGCCGGATCAACGGTGTTTAGTGGGTTTGTTGGCGGCCTGAAAATACGCAGATTTGATAGCGATTTTTACGCCTGAGTACAGTAATATAAGTTGGGTGAGAATCATTTAGGAACCAGAGTAGGAGATAAGCCTTTGCGGAACTATGTACTGCGCCTCGATCAAGTAGGCATGAATGATGTAGATAGGGTAGGTGGTAAAAACGCCTCTTTGGGGGAGATGTTACAAGAGTTAACAGGTGCCAATGTCAAGGTGCCAAACGGCTTTGCCACCACTGCTGATGCGTATAGGGATTTTCTTGCTTACGGTGGCCTTGAAGACAAAATTAACGAAAAGCTCAAGCAACTGGATACTAATGACATCCAGGCCCTTACTGAAGCAGGAAAAACGATCCGTGGTTGGGTAATGGATGCTGATTTCCAGCCAGAGCTTGATGCTGCTATCGAGCAGAATTGGGCTGAGCTGTCTGCAGATAATGCAAATTTGGCTGTGGCTGTGCGATCTTCAGCTACAGCAGAAGACCTTCCCGATGCTTCCTTTGCCGGCCAGCAAGAAACTTTTTTGAATGTCCGTGGCCTGGACAATGTAAAGCATGCAATCAAGGAAGTTTTTGCCTCTCTGTATAATGATCGAGCTATTTCATACCGTGTACATCACGGTTTTGAGCACAGCGAGGTGGCTCTTTCTGCCGGTATTCAACGTATGGTGCGCAGTGAAACCGGCGCGTCCGGTGTTATGTTTACCCTCGATACCGAATCCGGTTTTAACCATGTTGTTTTCATTACTTCTGCGTATGGTTTAGGTGAAACCGTGGTTCAGGGGGCAGTGAACCCGGATGAATTCTATGTGTATAAGCCGACACTGAAAATGGGAGCGCCTGCGATTATCCGTCGAACTCTGGGCTCGAAAGCAATCAAGATGGTTTATGCCGAACCGGGTGCAGATAATCCAGTGATGACGGTCGATGTCGCTCAGGACGATAGACAGTCATTTTCAATCAATGATGCAGATGTGCAGGCATTGGCGCATATTGCACTGGAGATCGAATCTCACTATGGCCGCCCTATGGATATTGAGTGGGCCAAAGACGGTGACAGTGGAGAACTGTTTGTTGTCCAGGCGCGTCCTGAAACGGTTAAAAGTCGCAGTAATCAGGCCGTTATTGAGCGTTACCTACTTAAGGAAACCAGTGAAGTATTGGTTGAGGGTCGCTCGATCGGTCATAAAATCGGCTCCGGCCAGGTGCGTATTGTTCATGACCTGAGTGAGATGGATAAAGTACAGCCGGGTGAAGTGCTGGTTACGGATATGACCGATCCGGATTGGGAACCCGTTATGAAGCGTGCGTCTGCCATTGTGACTAATCGGGGTGGTCGTACCTGTCATGCAGCAATTATTGCCCGTGAGTTGGGCATTCCAGCAATTGTCGGTTGCGGCGATGCAACCGAGCAGCTCGTTAATGGGCAACGGGTTACTGTGTCTTGTGCCGAAGGTGATACGGGCCGTGTTTATGCGGGTGAATTGGATTATGAACACCAATCCAATAGCGTCGAAAAAATGCCTGATCTTCCGTTCGACATTATGATGAATGTGGGTAACCCGGATCGTGCGTTTGATTTTCAGGCGTTGCCTAATGCCGGTGTTGGTTTGGCCCGCCTGGAATTTATTATCAACCGTATGATAGGCGTTCACCCGAAAGCCTTGCTTAACTATGACAGTCAGCCGCCTGCATTACAGCAGACAATATCCCGACGCATTGCCGGTTATGCAAGCCCGGTAGACTTCTATGTAGATCGCCTTGTGGAAGGTATTTCGACGCTTGCAGCAGCGTTCTACCCGAAAAAAGTGATCGTACGCATGTCGGATTTTAAATCCAATGAATATGGTCATCTGATCGGCGGTGATAGCTTTGAACCCAACGAAGAGAACCCAATGCTGGGTTTCCGTGGTGCTGCACGTTATATCTCCGAGAGTTTCCGCGATTGCTTTGAGCTGGAATGCCGCGCCCTGAAATATGTACGTGATGAAATGCGACTGACAAACCTGGAGGTAATGATCCCGTTTGTGCGCACACCGGGTGAAGCGAAACAGGTTGTCGAGTTGCTTGCGGCTAATGGCCTGAAGCGTGGCGAAAACGGCCTAAAAGTTATCATGATGTGTGAAATACCCTCCAATGCTTTACTGGCTGATGAATTCCTGGAGCACTTTGATGGTTTTTCCATCGGCTCAAATGATCTAACCCAGTTAACACTAGGTCTGGATCGCGATTCCGGTGTCATCGCCCACCTGTTCGATGAACGTAACGAGGCAGTGAAGAAACTCCTTTCCATGGCGATCTCTGCCTGTAAAAAGCAGGGCAAGTACATTGGTATCTGTGGCCAAGGCCCGTCCGATCATCCAGATTTGGCACGTTGGTTGATGGAACAGGGGATTAGTACCGTGTCGCTGAACCCTGACTCGGTTTTGGACACCTGGTTCTTCTTGGCAAATAACGAAGGATAAACGGCAAGCCTACTACGAAGGCTACCTTCTTTTAACCGGAGGGTAGCCTTTTTCTTGTTCTATAATCTCGACAAAATCAGGTAACTCAGCCGAGTTAAGGTAATTCACTGTCGACCCTAGCAAGGTTTCTGCTGCCGGGCTCAAGAAACGGCCTCGGCGGGTAATCGTGCAAATCTGACGATATAACGATGGGTCTGACAGAGGAATAAACCTTAACTCACGGAACGCAGTTGTACTGGCGGCAAGGGCAGGTAGTACAGATATACCCAAACCGGCCTGAATCATCTCCGCTAAACCTGCGGGACTGGAAACTTCGATAAGTGAGCCCTGCAGTTTAAGATCCAAATTATTCTCTTGCACCAGCTTATAGAGTTGCGAGCGAGTACCACTGTCATCCGTAAGATGCACCTGTGGCAGATTGCTAATCTGGTGCCAGCTTACTTCTGGCGATCTCGTCAAATGGTGTGAATTCGGTACAATGACGCCATATCGATCACGTATTACCGGATGATAGCTCAACTCTGGTTGTTGAGAATGGTTACCTCCCAGGCCGAAATCGACTTCATTATCCAAAACCCGCTGCTCTATTCCACTGGCATTATCATCGCGCAGGTAAATACCTATTTTGCTGTAGTGCGCGTGATATTGCTTAATAACACGGGGTAGAATGCGCCCGATCATCGAGGGTGAGGCCGCTATGCCCACATGACCTTGTTGTTGGGTAGACGTGGATTGCAGATCTGAGAATGCCGTATCAAAATCAGAGACCAGCTTTTCAGCGACAGGTAAAAAGTGCTCCCCCTCACGGGTCATCAGAACACGGCGAGTCGTTCTATCCAACAACTTCAAGCCTGCCTGTTCTTCCAACTGTTTGATCGTCGCCGTTAAGGTCGATTGGGTCAGATGCAAATTTTCTGCGGCACGGGTAAAGCTGCCTGCTGCCGCGATCTCGATAAAGGCGCGCAGGTGCCTGATTGTAATATTATTCGTCATTATCAATTAATTAATTGAATTTTATCGTTTGATTGATAAATGACTATTCTGCATCATAGCGCCCAATCTGGCAATTAACTAAGGCGCTATGATCTGTGAGCAGGATCATAAGAAAAGCCCTGAGGTGTATTTAATGATTCCTCGTCTTTCCCAGGTCGAAACGACCGAAGCAATTTATCTTGATTTTATTGATGCCCTGAAAGCTTCCGGTTTTCAAGGGGACCTGAATTCTGATTATGCAAACCGTATTGTGCTTTCGACGGATAATAGTATCTATCAGATGCTGCCGCAGGGTGTGCTTTATCCAAAAAATGCTGATGATCTGGTGCTGATCGCAAAACTGGCTGATGAGTCCCGTTTTGCCAATATAAGCTTGAGCGCTCGTGGTGGTGGTACCGGCACTAATGGCCAGTCGCTGACGGATGGCTTTATTGTAGATGTTTCCAAGCATATGAATCAGATACTTGAGATTAATGCCGAAGAGCGCTGGGTACGGGTTCAGTCCGGTGTGGTAAAAGACCAGTTAAACCGCGCATTAAAGCCTTATGGATTGTTTTTTGCGCCCGAGCTGTCCACCAGTAACCGTGCAACCGTTGGCGGGATGATCAATACGGACGCCAGCGGCCAGGGTTCAGTTCTCTATGGTAAAACCCGCGATCATGTCCTGGAGCTTGACTCAATTTTACTGGGTGGCGAACGCTGGAATTCAAAGCCCCTTGAAGACAGTGAACTGGCTGAGATCAAGCAATATGAAGGTCGTATTGGTGATATTCATCGCCTTGTTGATCAGGTGTTTACCGAGAAGAAAACGCTTATTGATGCCAAATTCCCCAAGTTAAACCGTTGCCTGACAGGTTATGATCTGGCACACATTCGCGATGCACAGGGGCGTTTTAACCTGAATTCTGTGCTCTGTGGTGGTGAGGGCTCGTTAGCGTTTATTGCAGAAGCCAAGCTAAATGTATTACCTATCCCCAAGTTCGCGGCATTGGTCAATATCAAGTATGACAGCTTTGAAGCCTCCCTCAGAGATGCGACAGATCTGATGGCGTGGCAGCCGACGTCTATTGAGACAATCGACTCCAAAGTTCTCAACCTGGCCATGGGCGACATTATCTGGGATACGGTCAGTGACTATTTCCCTCAGGAAGCGGGTGAGCCTGAAATTCAGGGCATCAACCTTGTTGAATACACCTCCGATGATGAGCTCGAATTGCGTGGCAAAGTAGAGAAGCTTGAAGCACATTTAAAGTCTGTTGCGGGCCAAGCAGGTAAAAGTTTTGGCTTCTCGGTGATTTATGGCGCTGCCGAGATTAATAAAGTCTGGGCCATGCGTAAAAAAGCAGTAGGTTTACTGGGTAATGCGCAGGGCCAGGAGCGCCCGATCCCGTTTGTGGAGGATACAGCCGTTCCACCGGAAAACCTGGCCGACTTTATAATGGAGTTTCGCAAGGTTCTGGATGATCGCAATCTGGCCTATGGTATGTTTGGCCATGTTGATGCGGGTGTCCTTCACGTGCGCCCGGCAATCGATATGAAAGACCCGCTGCAAGAATCAATGATTCGTGAAGTGACTGAAGAAGTTGTTGCCTTGACCGTCAAGTATAAAGGTTTGCTTTGGGGCGAGCATGGTAAGGGGGTTCGTTCCGAGTATGCGCCGGAGTTCTTTGGTGAACTTTATCCTGAGCTGCAACGCATCAAAGCGGGCTTCGATCCACGCAACCAGATGAATCCAGGCAAAATCGCGACACCAGCCATCGATGGCGCTGAACTCCTTAAGATTGATGAAGTGCCAACCCGCGGTCAGTTCGATCGCCAGATCAGCAGTTCGGTCAGGCAGGAATACAATGCCGCCATGTTCTGTAATGGTAATGGTGCCTGTTTTAACTATGACCCTAACGACGCCATGTGCCCATCCTGGAAAGGGACACGGCAACGTATTCATTCCCCGAAAGGGCGCTCGTCCCTGATTCGTGAATGGCTGCGGCTGATGGAGCAAAAAGGTACTGACCTGGTTGCAGAGTCGAACAAAGTCAAACGGCGTTCGTTCCTGGGGTCGCTACCGGGACGCATAAAGAACAGCCTGAAAAAGAAAGACCAGACGTATGACTTTTCCCATGAAGTGCATGAGTCAATGATGGCCTGCCTAGCCTGTAAGTCCTGCGTTGGACAATGTCCGATTAAAGTCAATGTGCCGGACTTCAGAGCCAGGTTCCTTGAGGTGTATTATGGCCGCTATCTGCGCCCGGCCAAGGATTATATGGTTGGCTCCCTTGAGTATATGACCCCGTGGTTGGCCCGGTTCCCTGCACCCTATAACTGGATGATGAAAAACAAGGCCCTGAAGGGCATTTTCCGCAATCAGGTTGGCATGGTGGACAGCCCGACGATCTGCACTAACAGCCTTATCTCTGGTATGAAACAGAGGGGGGTTGAATTTGCTACGCCCGCCCTGATTCAGACATTAAACAGCGAAGACCGGGAAAATGCTGTCATTATTGTCCAGGATGCTTTCACCAGTTTTTTTGAAACCCGGTTAGTGCTTGATCTGGTTGATCTGTTAACCGGTCTGGGATTCTACGTCTTGATGGCTCCATTTAAACCCAACGGCAAACCTCTGCACGTACATGGGTTTATGCAAGCCTTTGAAAAAGCAGCGGAAACGAATTCCAAAATGCTGAAAGCGTTGAGTGACACCCAAGTGCCGCTGATTGGTATCGATCCCTCAATGACACTGACATACCGTCAGGAATACGGTTATGTGATTCCGGAAAATGACCTGCCGAAGGTACAACTCATTCAGGAGTGGCTATCCGGGCAGTTAGAGAAATTAAACGCGTTTAAGGGTACGGGACTGCCTGCTGGGGAGTTTAAACTGCTTGCGCACTGTACCGAAAAAACCAACGCTGCGCCATCGATACGAATGTGGCAACAGATCTATGAAGCCATGGGACAAAAATTGACCGTTCAGCCGATTGGCTGCTGTGGCATGTCAGGCACATTCGGGCATGAAGCGCAAAACGAAGCGACTTCACGCAATATCTACAACTTGAGCTGGTCTGATGTGATTAACGCCCCTGAGAACAAGAATAAACTTGTGGCGACAGGGTATTCTTGTCGAAGCCAGGTCAAGCGTATTGATGAGCAACAGATCCCTCATCCTGTACAGATGTTGCTGACATTATTGCGTGACTCATAACCGAGCGCAGGAGTCTTGCACAAGACCATTGCGCGGGCACGGAAGCCCGCGAAAACAGCACTCTATCGGACTTATCCGGATAGGGTATTGCGTCAGGGCGTATTCTGACCTTTCCTGACGCCGCTGCACTCATAGGTAAAGCCCGACGACGATGGTAAAGAGGCTTTTCTTTACTTCTTGCGCTTATTTTTTAATTGGTCCTGATCTTTATAGTACTCATCTTCATAATAGATGCCTTTAATGCTTAGTTTTTTCTCGATCCAGCGGTTATACAGGGTCCAGATAAAAAAGCCCGGTGTCATCATAAGCATAATGCCCAACATCAACGCCGACCCTGCATATTTTTGCGGCACCTGCAGAATGATCCAGTCCAGAAAGCCGGAGTAGCGGCCGAAATAAAACCAAGCGCCAAGCCCGATTAAGCCAACGGCAACAGCTATGTGGTGGAGTAGTTTGTTTGAGTATTTTTCAGTCATTTTCGGTAACGGTGTATGCGTAAACTCGGTAAACAGGGCTCGTCATTGATCATCAACAACGCAGTACAGGTTTTCAGTGCGTCGCCCGTCTCCTTGCTGTTTGTACCAGGTTTCTGTCAGAAACCGGCAAAGCACGTCTTCGGCTGATGAGTGCCAGCTGCGTTAAACAGGTGAGTGCGAGTATTTTCATTCTTGATGAGTCGTTATAACTCAGATAAAGCGCTATCCAGTTGGTCGTAAGCACGGATAAGATCCGTTTCTGTATGAGGCATCACTCCTCAGTTTTTTCTTCAGAAATACGCTTTATTTCCCTTGCCTGACTTTCTAAAATCTGCCGGGCAAGAATCGTGCGGCAACTCTCTGGCATCTTAATGAATTCAACACTGGTCAGATAACTGCCGTCTTCTATAGCATCACAACGACAGCACTGCGCATAAAGCAGAAGACCTATACTTGATTCCGGGAAAACCAGCTTAAGCGATAAGAAAGTCCCTTTCTCTGTGTTTGTTTTCTGGTGGAACTGTAAACCGCCTTCGGAAATATTCACTTCCTGAATCGCAGCGCTGCTAATTTTCATTTCTGTTGACGCAACAGCTTGAGCAATACGTTCGATTTTACTGTGCGTTAGTTCCAGAAATGCAGCGATATCACTATCTTTTTCGGCAATTTTTTGTAGAAGATCACTGCTTTCAGCCTCCATTTTCTGTAGTTGGCTTAGCAAAAGAAAATTAGGAGATACTTCAAACTGAGTCGGACTTGGGTGCTGCTCCGTAATGTCGGCTTCAGTAATCACCTTGAACTCTAAAGAAACGCGTTGCTCTATCCGGAAATATTTGCGACGGTCATCTCCGTTCATTTTTAGCCCTCTGTCTGAGTATTAACTTTATTAGCATCGAGTATATGGGGAATTTTGAAAAAAAACATCACATTTTCAATGATCTTTCCTGTCTTATTATTTATGAACTTGTATTTTATAAACAAATAGTTACGATCACTTCTCTATATACTTTGTTAGATGGCTGTCTTTTTACTCTCTGAATTTTCTATGTTTTAATCGCGCAATGTTTAAGCCTCTGTCACTCTTTATCGGGTTACGCTATACCGCTGCAAAGCGCCGTAACCATTTCATCTCTTTTATTTCCATGGCATCAATGCTGGGCTTAATGCTGGGCGTTGCTGCGTTGATTGTTGTTCTTTCGGTCATGAATGGTTTTGATCGTGAACTGAAGCAGCGCATTCTCGGCATGGTTCCCCATGCATCGCTCAGCGGTTATGGCAAGCCTTTACAGAATTGGCCTGAGCTGGTCTCTCGATTGGAAGCAAACCCTGAAGTTCTCGCTGCGGCACCCTTTATACAAGCGCAGGGAATGCTGACCAGTCGTGGTGTTGTGCGTGGTGCATTAATCAATGGCATTGATGTTCAGGCTGAGGGCAATGTATCCATTCTGGGGCAGCATATCAAAGAGGGAACATTGGCTGCCTTGGAAACACAACGCTTCGGTATAGTCCTGGGTGAGCTGCTGGCAGGTTATCTCGGCGCCCAGGTTGGGGATAAGGTCACATTGGTATTACCTGAGGCTTCAGTCAGTGTGGCCGGGGTAGTACCGAGGTTAAAGCGTTTTACTGTGGTCGGCATTTTCTCCGTTGGGGCCGAACTGGATGCAAATTTGGCTTACATAAGCTTGCGTGATGCCGCCAAGATAAAACGCCTTGGTGAAGGCGTGGATGGTATTCGTCTCAAGTTTGATGACCTGTTTACCGCACCGACAAAAGTAAGAGCGATAGCCGCGCAATTGGATGGTTATTATCATGCCAGTGACTGGACGCGAACCCACGGTAACCTGTTCCAGGCCATTCAGCTTGAGAAACGAATGATTGGCTTACTCTTGTTTCTGATTGTATTAGTCGCTGCATTCAATATCGTGTCAACCCTGGTTATGGTTGTCACAGATAAGAAGTCCGATGTGGCTATTCTGCGTACCCTGGGGGCCACGCCAGGGCGTGTCATGAGAATTTTTATGGTTCAAGGGACCTTTATCGGCATTCTTGGCACCTGTTCGGGTACATTATTAGGGGTATTACTGGCGTGGAATATCGCGGGCATTATTGCCTGGGTGGAAACTGCGTTTTCTATCCAGTTCCTCGACCCTGATGTTTATTTCATCAGCCACCTTCCATCTGATCTGCAGTGGGCCGATGTAGGTGTCATAACCTTGACCGCGCTGGTTATCAGCTTTTTGGCAACGATTTATCCGGCCTGGCGTGCAGCCAAGACAGATCCTGCTGAGGCTTTACGCTATGAGTGATATAGAGATCGTCCTGAGCGCAAACAGCGTTTATAAAAGCTATTCCGATGCAGGTTCTGAAGTTCACGTGCTTAAAGGGCTGGACTTTCAGCTTATGAAAGGCGAACAGCTCGCGATTATCGGTGCCTCCGGCTCCGGCAAGAGTACCTTGTTGAATATCCTTGGTGGCCTGGACAAACCAACCCAGGGTGACGTAGTGATCAATGGCGAGAATCTCCATGCCGGCTCAGAGGCCAGTCGCGCCAAAAGACGTAACCGCACATTAGGCTTTGTATACCAGTTCCACCATCTGTTGCCGGAATTTACTGCGCTTGAAAATGCTGCAATGCCTTTATTGATACGCAATATCCCCATGGCAACAGTCAAAGAAGAGGCGGCCCAGGTTCTAGAAAAAGTGGGCCTGGCTGATCGCTTGAAGCATAAGCCGGCACAGCTTAGCGGTGGTGAAAGGCAACGTGTTGCCATTGCCAGGGCACTGATCGGAAAACCAGCCGTGGTGCTCATGGATGAACCTACCGGCAACCTTGACCGAACGACCGCAGCGCATATTCAGGCACTGATTGATCACTTAAACGAGGAATACGCTATTGCATTTGCATTAGTGACTCATGACCCGGAACTGGCAAAACGAACCGGGCGCATCCTTGAGCTATTAGACGGGAAATTGATAGAGCGTTAACGCGGATGTTGTACCCGTTGGCGGAATTTTCGCACCGAGATCGCTTGATTTGAGCGTGCTCGTGAACGTACGTAAACGCTGCCGTAGCAGCGTCGGAGTGAACATGTGCGCTCAAATCAAGGGAGATCAGGTGAAAAACCTAAGTGTACTGATGCAATATCCGGGCTAGTTGAATCTGGATGAGCGTTTTTTCCAAGTGCGGGATACGTGCCAGGCCCAGAAACCCTGGATGCTGAAGTAACCCAGCAGACCAAAGACCACCCCGCAAATAATCGAGCCGAATAGCAGCGGCCACCAAATGATGGAGAAGCTGCTCTGCAACCACTCCATTGTCATTTCAAATTCGATACCCTGGCCAGGCTTACCAATCAGAAAATCACCCACCAGATAAGCAAAATAGAAGATCGGTGGCATGGTCAGTGGATTAGTAATCCATACCAACCCAACAGAAATAGGTAAATTACTTCTTATTAAAATCGCCAGAATGGCCGCGACCAGCATTTGCATCGGGATTGGCAGGAAAGCGCAGAAAAGCCCAACCAGAAAGGCCCGGGAAACAGATTTACGATTCAAGTGCCATAGGTTCGGATCATGAAGATACTTGCCCAGCCAGCTTAAGTGCTTGTGCTGCTTGATCTTTCTCTCATCAGGCATGTATTTCTTTATAAGTTTGCGCGGCATCTTATATTTTACGTATTATGGCGAGCGGGTTTCTTCAATTATGCCCCCTCAATGCTATTTAGCCAAGGAAAGTTATCATGAGATCAAGGATGATCGCAGTGACAACCGGTTTTATGCTGGCTGCAATCCAGCCGGCCCTTATGCCCGTACAGGGTTATATTCTCATTGCCGTATTAACCACACTATTTCGCATAAAATACCCCAAACCCTATATCTGTTTATCCGCGCTGGCTATTTACGGATTTGTTTACGCTTCGGTTTTCTACAGCCACCAGCTCGCCTCACAGTTACCGGAAGAATATAAAAGAACGGATTGGCGCGTTACGGGAGTGATCACCACAGTCATTTCTGAAACCCCCAAACTGACAAAAATAATCCTTAAACTGACCCATATAGAGCCAGATGCAGACATGCGTATGCGACAGGCAGGGGTGCAGCAGATCAGGCTATCCTGGTACCAACCTACAGAAACTCTAAAGCCTGGCGATCAGGTCAGAATGACGGTGCGCTTAAAACCACCTCACGGGCAGGCAAACCCACAGGCCTTTGATTATGAGAAGTGGCTTTTTGTAAAAGGGATTGATGCAACGGGTTATGTGAGGGCTTTTCATGGCCTGGCTGAAAAAGAAGAAAATTTAATCCGTCACCTTCGCACTCAGATTGACATGATGATTACCCAACAATTCACTGATGAGCAGGTCAAAGCCCTGTTCAAAGCGGTAACCATTGGCAATAAAACCGGGTTTTCAGCGGATGACTGGGCGCAGTTGCGGCAAAGCGGCACAGTGCACCTTGCGGTTATCAGCGGCTTGCATATAGGTTTTATCGGTGGCTTGGGCTGGTTGTTGGGGCGGCTGGCCACACGCTTCTTCCCGCGGTTTGCGGCAGTGCCATTTATTCTGGCCGCTGTATTGGCAGGTACTTACCTTGCGGTTTCCGGCTTTGGCTTACCGGCGCAACGGGCTTTTATTATGCTCTGCGTTTTTCTTGTCACAAGTTGGCAGTCATTTCATATTGACCCCTGGACCCGCTGGTGGATTGCAGTCGCCCTTGTTTTAGGCATAAACCCTGTCGCAGTCTTTGCAATGGGCTTCTGGCTGTCTTTCTGGGCGGTGGCTGTACTGATTTTGCTCAGTGATCTCAGGAGAGGCTTTTTAGGTCTGATGCTGCTGCAACTAGGCTTAATGATAGGAATGCTGCCTATCTCACTGTTATTTTTCTCTGGCGTATCAATGATTGCTCCATTTGTGAACTTGCTGGCAATACCCTTGTTTAGCATTCTGATTCCGGTTTTGTTTTTACACCTTGTTTTAAGCGCTGTTGGCATTCAAATATTAGTCGGCGTGCTTGATTATGCAGCACAGCTTTTTTGGGCAACCATAGAGAAAGTTTCAGCGCTTGGCATAGCCTATGCGGAGTACGCTAACACCAGCCAACTGCCGTTGGTCATCGTGACGCTTGCAGTACTTATTTTCGCACTGAGAGTACTTGCGGTGAGCCGGGTAGTGGCACTGGTGCTGGTACTCCCGTTTCTGCTTGGCATACCCGTTAAAAATACCTCTGTAGCAAGCGGCGTCTGGATTTATGATGTCGGCCAAGGCTTATCGGTTTTGGTCAAAGATCAGGACTACACCTTGCTTTATGATACCGGACCCGCTTACGCAAGTGGTGCAACGGCTTTCGAGTACTCAGTGCTGCCTCACCTTAAGTCCATGGGCATAAAGCGCATAGATACCCTGGTGATTAGTCATGACGACAATGACCATGCAGGCGGCAAATCACGTGTATTCGATCATTTCGCCGTGGGGGAGGTTTATTCATCCGGGCATACTATTTCTGCGGGAGAGCACCTCTGTACAGCGGGCACAAGCTGGACTGGCGATCGTACTCGATTCAGTTTTATACAGGGTGCAGAAGGGGTAAATGATAATGACCGTTCATGTGTCTTACTGGTGGAGTACATGGGATGCAGGCTGCTTTTACCTGGAGATATAGGGAAGCGCGTTGAGGAGAGAATTAAAGACAATATAGGCCCGGTTAATTGGCTGGTTGCCTCCCATCATGGCAGCAATAGCTCTTCAAGTACGTCCTTTCTCAATGCAATCAAGCCGGAAACCGTCGTCTTTAGCGCCGGGTATGCAAATCACTTCAACCATCCTCATCCGGATGTGCTTAAGCGTGTCGCCAAAACAGGTGCAGACATGCTCAATACCGCAGATTCAGGAGCCGTAATGCTCAGGTATAACGAAGAATCCGGATGTTTTAGCCAAAGTTTCCGAGAACTCGCGCCGTTACTCTGGAGATAGCTTAATTTGATGTGATAGAGTAACGCGCTGTATAAAGGAGAAAATACTGTGTTAGAAATTTTACAATCTGGCGGCTGGCTAATGGTACCTATTGTCGCCTGTTCGGTTATTGCGTTGGCAATTTGTTTAGAACGTTTATGGACGCTCCAGCCGAAAAAGGTTGCTCCCCCAGGTTTGTTGGCTGAAGTCTGGGTATTAATCAAGCAGAGAAATATCACAGCAGATCGCCTTAAAGAGCTGAAGCAAAGCAGTCCTCTGGGACAAATTCTGGTTGCCGGATTGAATAATGCCTCTCATGGACGTGAGATCATGAAGGAAAGTATTCAGGAAGAGGCGGGGCTGGTTGTACATGATCTGGAACGCTTTCTTAATCCGCTGGGGACCATCGCCGCCATTACTCCTTTATTAGGTTTGCTCGGTACCGTTATCGGCATGATCGATGTTTTTACTGAAATAATGGCCCAGGGAACAGGTAATGCAAATGTGCTTGCCGGCGGTATTTCTCAAGCATTGATCACCACAGCTGCGGGCCTGACAATTGCTATTCCGGCCCTTATTTTCCACCGTTTTTTCCAGCGCCGTATTGACTCGTTGGTTGTCGCCATGGAGCAGGAAACCGTTAAATTACTGGAGGTAATGCACGGTGAGCGCGATGTGGATGTGGACGGAAAACAGGTAGTTATGCAGTGAAATTTCCGCGCCAACGACAAGAAGAGGTCAGCGTAAACCTTACGCCCCTTATCGACGTAGTGTTCCTGCTGCTTATTTTCTTTATGGTTTCTACAACCTTCACCAAGGAAACGCATTTGGAAGTTGATCTGCCTGAAGCCTCAGGAGACGTATCCACGAGTGAAGTTGAAACCCTCGAAATTCTCATCACTGCCAAGGGGCACTACAGTGTAAATGGCAAGCCACTGGTAAATAGCCAGGCCACTACACTCAGCCGTGCCCTCAAAGAAGTTTCGGGTGAAAAGCGTGATCTACCCCTGACGATAACTGCCGATGCAAAAACGCCCCATCAGGCGGTTGTCACCGCTATGGATGTATCCGGGAAACTCGGTTTTGCGAAATTGAGCATCACCACTCAGGAACCGGCAAAGGAATGAGCTGGCTGGAAAAGCGCTGGTACAGCAATAAACCGGCGCCTCTGCTGTTACGGCCATTAGCCCGTCTCTTTCATTTAGTGGCGGAACGTAAGAAAAAACGTGATCAACAAAACCCGTGGATCTCACCTGTTCCATTGGTCATTGTGGGCAATATCACGGTCGGCGGTACCGGTAAAACCCCGTTTACCTGCTATCTGGTCAAGCTGCTAAAAGCTCAGGGATTTAAACCGGGTATTATCAGCCGGGGCTATAAAAGCACAGCCCAAAACTACCCATTCGATGTCAGCCAGGCAAATTCTGCAGACGAAGCAGGTGATGAGCCCTTTATGCTACAGCGACTATGTGCCTGTCCTGTTATTATCGACCCGGATCGGCCCGCCGCCGCAGAATATCTTTTGTCCCGGTATGACTGTGATGTCATCATCAGCGATGATGGTCTGCAACATTACCGTTTAGGGCGCGATATTGAGGTTGCCGTCATCGATGGTGAGAGGGGGCTTGGTAATGGTGCTTTACTGCCGGCAGGACCTTTGCGTGAAACTGAAAGCCGCCTCCATGCTGTTGATTTCATCATAGCGAATGGGTGTATGTGTAGCAGCCTTGCAATAGATCAGTACGTAATGAAGCTTGAGCCTGCCCGGTTTGTCTCTCTGGCAGGTAATCGATCTGTCGATTGTGCTGCCTGGCAGCAAGGCGATGTCCATGCCGTTGCCGGTATTGGCAATCCGCAACGATTTTTTAATACATTAAAGTTCGATATAGGGCTTAATGTAATAGCGCATCCGAAACCGGATCATCACCGTTTCACCGCGCGTGATTTTGCGTTTGCAGATTCACTTCCCGTGATTATGACAGAGAAGGATGCGGTAAAATTGTTAAATACAGGCTTGAGTGATGCCTGGTATCTGGAAGTCAACGCAGTGCTGCCAAGTGCTTTCGAGTCGGCGTTTCTGCAGCGGCTGCAACAGGTTATAAGTGAAAAGGTTAAAATTAATGGATAAGAAATTATTAGATATTCTGGTATGTCCCGTAACAAAAACGCCATTGGAGTTTAATGAAGAAACCAATGAGCTGTTTGCCAGGGCAAGCGGGTTAGCCTATCCCATTCGAGATGATATTCCCGTTCTTCTGGAATCAGAAGCGCGTGAACTGACAATTGAAGAACGCGAAGCAAAGTAGGGGACACCATGAGCTTTTCTGTCATTATCCCGGCGCGTTACGCCTCGACCCGCTTTCCCGGCAAGCCACTTGCTGAATTACAGGGTAAACCCATGGTTCAGCATGTCTATGAACGGGCGTGTGAAAGTGAAGCGGAACGCATACTGGTAGCAACGGATGATGACCGTATTGCCAAGGTTGCCAAAGGTTTTGGTGCTGAAGTGTGCATGACATCGGCTGATCACCCTTCAGGCACTGATCGCCTGCAGCAGGTTGTGAAAGATCTCGGCTTCTATGCCGATGATATAGTGGTTAATGTTCAGGGTGACGAGCCGTTGGTGCCTGCCCGTATCATCAATCAGGTTGCACATAACCTGATGGCAGAAACGGAAGCCAGTATTTCAACATTGAGTGAAGCAATCACTGATATTGAAAGCCTGCTCAACCCCAATGTGGTAAAAGTGGTAACCGATACTCGCGGCATGGCCTTGTATTTTAGTCGGGCAGCCATCCCATATCCCCGTGAAGCTTTTACTCAAAATAGCGCTAAAGACAAGATGCCTGAAGGCTATCATTGGCAAAGGCATATTGGTATCTATGCCTATCGGGTCAAGCTGTTGAATGATTTTGTTAAATGGACACCGGCACCTATCGAAGAAACCGAATGCCTGGAACAACTGAGGGCGATGTGGAACGGTGCGAGAATCTATGTGTCTGAAGCTGATGAACAGCCTCCCGCCGGTGTCGATACGCCAGAAGACCTGGAGCGCCTGAAAAAATTGCTTGGCGATATCTGATAAAGGTATATCAATGATTAAAGTCCTGTTTGTCTGCCTCGGAAATATTTGTCGCTCACCCACGGCTGATGGTGTTTTTAAAGCTTTTGTCGCCAGGGATGGACTGGCGGATAAAATCATAGTGGATTCGGCAGGCACTGCTGCCTACCACGTAGGCAACCCGCCTGATCGAAGATCAACCGCGGCGGCAAAATTGCGCGGATATGACTTAAGCCCCTTACGCGCCCGTCAGGCAACGGCCAATGACTTCACACAATTCGACTATATCCTGGCAATGGATAGGGAAAATCTGTCGAACCTGAAGCACATTAAACCTGACCACTACTCAGGGCATTTGGGCCTTTTTCTTGATTTTGCCACAGGGCCTGAAACTGAAGTGCCAGATCCTTATTACGGTGGTGATGCCGGTTTTGAGCATGTGCTCGATCTGATTGAATCAGCTGCAGAAGGCCTGTTAGCAGAGATTAAAGGAAAGCTTTAAGTGTTGAAATGGATTGAAAATTATCAACTGTCAGAACATAACAGCTTTGGCTTTAATGCAATCGCAGAGCGGTTCGCCTTAATCGAAACCCTGGATGAGCTAGAACAGGCATTACATGAAGTGAACGCGAATGCCTGGCCGCTATTGGTACTGGGTGGCGGCAGCAATCTGGTTCTGCGGGAATACTTACCCGGCGCGGTGATAAAAATAGCCCATAGCGGAATATCCGTCCTGGCTAATGATGGCGAGCAGGCCATAGTAGAAGCCGGTGCAGGCGAAAATTGGCACACGCTGGTTGGCGTATTGCTGGAGAAAGGTCTGCACGGATTAGAAAATTTGGCATTAATACCAGGGTCAGTTGGCGCTGCTCCCGTACAAAATATTGGTGCCTATGGCGTAGAAGTATCTGACTGCTTGCACAGCGTTACCGCCTATGACCGCTTAACCAAAGAAGTAGTCCAGATCAGCAAAGAAGCGTGCGCCTTTTCCTATAGGGACAGCATATTCAAAAGCCGCGATCCGGGCCGGTATATTATCTGGTCCGTCAGGTTTAATCTCAGCGCTCTATTCACACCACAGTTAAACTACACAGCCCTGCAAAACTATTTGGCCGAGCAAGGGATTCATCAGCCCGGTGCGCTTGATGTCTATAAAGCTATCTGTGAGATACGCTCAGCAAAACTACCGATACCAACGGAAATCGGTAATGCCGGCAGTTTTTTTGAGAATCCGATTGTGCCTGACAGCGATTATCAACGCTTGAAAGGTCAATTTCCTGATCTGGCAGGGCACCCGGAGCGGCCAGGGTATTATAAGCTGGCTGCCGGCTGGTTAATTGACCAGGCGGGTTGGAAAGGGTTTAGTGAAAACGGAGTCGGCGTCTATTCCAAACAAGCACTGGTGTTGGTCAATCACGGTGAGGGCAGGGTGGTTAATCTGCTGGAGCTGGCCGACCGCATCAAAGCATCAGTCAGGGAAAAATACGGCGTAGAACTGGTCATGGAACCCAGAATTTACCCGGAATAGCATACCCTGCAAAACAAGTTTAATCAGGGCACGCTGAACGTCATGGATGGAACAGGCTATCGATGCTTCCATTCAGGTTTACGCTTATTGATAAATGCATCAATCCCTTCCTGAGCATCATCAATCTGCATATTCTCAGTCATAACCAGGCTGCACTGGTCATAGGCAACCGCAAGCGGCTTATCCAGTTGATCGTAAAAGGCCTGTTTGCCAATGCTCAAAGTCTTACGGGATTTTCCGGCAATTTTATGTGCCAACCCACTCGTGAACTGATCCAGATCCTCGGCATCGACATGCCAGTTGATCAGGCCCATAAGCGCAGCACGTTCAGCATCAATAAGATCACCTGTCAGCAATAATTCCATTGCATGCTTGGGAGCGATAGCCCGAGTTAGGGCAACCATGGGCGTCGAGCAGAATAAGCCTATATTTACGCCCGGTGTCGCAAAGCGGGAATTAGACGCCGATACAGCCAGATCACAACTGGCGACTAGTTGGCAGCCTGCCGCCGTCGCGACACCGTGCACTTGGGCAATCACAGGCACAGGAAGGGCTTGAATTGCCTGCATCATACTGGAGCAGGTTTCAAACGTAACCTGGTAATAATCGGCATTGCCTTCACCCAGCATCTGTTTCAGATCGTGCCCGGCACAGAAGCCTTTGCCACCTCCCTTGATAACTACAACACGCACATTAGTGTCCGACTTGATCAAGTCCAGGGCCGCAATCAACTCCTGCATTAACTCCATTGAAAGGGAATTATAGGCATTAGCGCGATTCAGAGTCAGCGTACAAACGCCAGCAACATCTTCGCGAATCAGTAAGGAATCTGTCATGGTTAAACCTTTTTATTTTTGAGACTACCCCGGTTGGGCTGATAAGTGAATCCCCCTATTGAGGGCTTTTGTTTTCCCCATCTGAAACTTTTCGCAAAATCCAATCTAACCAACCGGTCGGTATGAGCCGTCTGAGAATACTGAAAATCCATGTCGGGGCCGTCACATAGTAGCGTGCCTTCGGTTTACGGCTGGTCAGCGCATGCAGCAATGGTTTATAGACCGCTTCTGGTCCCAGGGTAAAAGGGTCCTGCTTGCGTGCAGCGTCTTGTTGCGCCAACCTCTTTTCAACCGCCCGATAAACATCCTGGTGGGCACTGCCCTCGATCGGAATATGCCTTTTAAATGCCGCATAAGCATTTTTACGAAAATCACTTTCTATCGGGCCCGGCTCAATCAGACTGACAAAGATATCACTGCCATCCAGCTCCTGACGCAGCGTGTCAGTCAAGCCTTCAAGGGCAAACTTTGAAGCGTTATAAGCGCCACGATACTTGAGCGCAATCAGGCCCAGAACCGAACTGTTTTGGATGATTCTGCCGTGCCCCTGCTGGCGCATGATCTTTATCACCTTGCAGGTCAGCTCATGTGTTCCGAAGAGGTTAGTTTCAAATTGGGCACGCAGCACCGCTCTTGAAAGATCCTCCACCGCCCCAGGCTGGCCGTATGCGCCATTATTGAATAGGGCATCCAATGTGCCACCTGTTTGTTTCAGTACCTCAGCAAGAGCAGCGTTGATTGATTCCGAACTGTTCAGATCCAGCTGCAACGCAATGTGACCGGCCTCTTGGAGTTTCTGCACATCGTCTTCTTTACGCGCTGTTGCAAAAACGCGATATCCTTCAGCCTGTAATGCTTCAGCACAATAAAGGCCGATACCTGATGAGCATCCGGTGATTAAAATTGAGGGCATGTCCAGCTCCGTTAGGGTAAATCTATGCAGTATCCAGGGCTATAAAGGGCATTGCCCCAACCTGTTATTTTCGAGCCTCAATGCTATTTAAAAGCACATAAAGCTTATATATCAATAAGTTATCATGATAACATAAAGTAATCCAAACCAGCCCCGCTAAACCATATCCACGACGCTGTTAAAGGCAATAATGACACGGTCCTTTGCACCGAAATAGGGTAAAGCTGAATGCTTCAGGTAGGAGGGAAAGATCACTATCTGCCCCTCGACAGGCTCAAAGTCCCAGAACCCCTGTTGCCCAAGATAAGCCGTCCCCGGGTCAGCATAGTGATCCGCATTAACCCTGGGGTCATAAAAGCGATTCACCCCGTTTCGGCTGCCTAATTCACACTCTCCAGGTTCAAGATAATAGATACCACACCAGGAACAGTTAGGATGAGAGTGCGCATCGTGATAACCACCGTTTTGAGTGATGTGATACCAGGACTCGATAATCTCTGCATCTCCTTCTGCGCCTTCAGGCCAGAAAGGGTGGTTAACGCCGGTAGCAACTGCAGAAATCAACTCCTCAAGCATTCTTTTCAGCTCCATCACCGTTGGATCAGCAGACTCAAGGTAATCCAGCTTGCTTTCAAATAGCTGATGTTTGGCAGTGACAGCTATTTCACTGGCAACCGCCTGGCGCAGCGTCGATTGCGTTTGGTAGACATGCTGTAACAGCGCGTCCTTCAGGAACTCATGGGTGGGGTTTTGGGCTACAAACAGGGGTGTTGTCCAGGTATTCAAGGACTCGATAGAGGGGAATTCGTCGCACATCACTGTCACCGCAGAAAGTATTTACGCTTATTTTAGCCCGGATGCTGCATCAGTACATTGGGTTTTTCCGCTTCAATGCTGCTATCCGGGTACAGGCTGTTACGGTTTAACACCTAACGCTTTTTTGCTGCTTTCTTTGCGATGGTTTGCGTCCGTGTCGCCTTGTTAATACGCCGTTTAGGCCCTTTTTTATGAATGCGTTTGCGCAGACCATCACGGCTACCAACGTCAAACCCCCGACGAAAAATTCTCCGGACAGGTGCACCAATAAGTTTCTCAATACTGGCCAGGGCTTGCTCTTCCTCGCGGCTGACAAATGATATCGCCTTGCCCGGCATACCCGCCCGGCCGGCACGACCTACCCGGTGAACATAGTCCTCAGCCAGATAGGGGAGGTTATAGTTAACGACTTGTTCAAGTCCCTGAATATCCAACCCGCGAGCAGCCACCTCTGTCGCCACTAAAACCTGTATTTTGCCTGCTTTGAAATCAGCTATCGCCCGCCTTCTGGCTCCCTGGCTTTTATCACCATGACAGATCGCCGCTTTAATGCCGTCATATTTAAGATCCATCATCAACTCATTCGCTTGTGCTTTAGTACTGGTAAAAACCAACACCTGAAACCAGTTTTCCTCTTTGATCAACTCGGCAAACAAATCGGCTTTACGTTGTTCTTCTACGGCGTAAACAACATGCTCAATTGTGTCTGCAATCGCGTTCTGGCGAGATACCTTGATTTTTTCTGGGCGGGTCAGAATTTGCTGCGACAATTTGTGCACCGCATCTGACAGGGTGGCTGAAAAAAGCAGGGTTTGTCGCGACTTGGGCGTCTTATTCAGAATGTTCATCACATCGGTGATAAACCCCATATCAAGCATTCTGTCCGCTTCATCCAGCACCACAAACTCTGTTGTGCCAAGGTTAACATTACCAGCATGTATATGTTCCAGCAGGCGCCCTGGGGTGGCGATCAGAACATCGGCCCCCTGGCGCAGCTTCTTCATTTGCGTTTCCAGAGCAGTTCCACCATAAATCGCAACAATGCGTAGCCCAAGATGCTGGTTGTAGCGCCCGATTGTTTCATAAAGTTGCTGTGCCAGCTCTCTGGTCGGCGTTAGGATCAGGGAACGCACCTGCCTCTCTTTCAAGTCAGAAGGCTTATCGGCAATCTGTTGCAGAATAGGGATGGAAAACGCCGCTGTTTTGCCTGTGCCCGTCTGGGCATTAGCCAAAACATCCCGACCACGGCGGGCTGGAACTATCGCTTTTCTTTGTATTGGGGTCATTTCAGAGTAACCACACTCATCCAGTGCGGACTGGATAGCCGGATGAAGATCAAGTGCAGTAAAGTCCATAATTATCCCTTAAAGAAAAATGTTCGAAGGTCACGATTATAATCTAAAAACACTCCGGTTGTTATGAGTCAAAGCACGCTGCCCCCTGACTCTGCTACTATGCAACACCACAGGATAGGCTTATAGTAATACAAGGATGGTAACTGTTTGAATTGAGTAGACAAATGACTTTAACTGACAGTCAAAAAATCACTGTAACATTCAGAATCGAACCCGGTTGTCTGGGGCCTCAGGGAGTGACCCATGTAGACAGGTTTTGTACTCTGGCGAGAGCCCAGTTACAGGCAGAGAATCCTCCTTTTATCAACTGGGAGGTTGTGCCTCGCCATGACAAAACCCTGCCGGAAATGGACTTTTCGATCAACGGCAAGGCGTTAAGCCGGGAATTTGCAGTGCGTTATATGGATCATTTCGGTGTGGTGCTTGATGAGTTTGAAATGAATATTTTCAATGAACTACCTGATATGATCGATCAGTTTTTTGGCCGCTAACACCCGCCGATCGCCGATACGGATACCGCATTTTCGATAAAGCATAATTTGATATTACCCATATGCCTGTTCACAGGGCTGTTATGAATGGAATGGAGTGATCCGCGCCAGGTCATACACCCCTTAGAGCGTCCATTAAAATGCTTGAAAAGGTTAATTACTGCAAGTATCCAAAGCCGGGTAGGGTGGAGCACCCGTTCTGCATCATCATATGTCAATTCCGCTTTATAAACAGCTCAGTTATCAAAGAAGGCTGAATAAGCCCTAATCCCACTAAAAGCGAGGCTTATTGGGGCGGGGCGATAAGGGAACTCTTTAATGCATACGCCTTTGAAGAATGTTAACCTTGATATGCCAGCAGATTAACATTTTTGATCATGGTGTTTTTACTTATGTTTTTCGGGTAACTATTTGAAATGGATATAAATTTAAGCGTATCCGCTGACTATGAAGAAATCCTGAATGCATTGCATCAATGCGGTGTAAATGATGCTGTTTGCTGTGAAAATGAGGCGCTATTCAAGCAGGCCAAGAAAATTCTCGTTCAGGAAAAGCTTAAAGGCGTTACGATTCAGCTCTTGGACTCAGACGGCTACGCTGTCAAGCAGGTCACAAGCAAAGTAAAAAGCACGAATAAAGATCAGCTTAACAGCCGACAAATGGCAGTAATTAAGGCCCTTGAAAAGGTTCTCCTTCATTGTAGGAAAGAGGGTATTCAGTTGATTGGTTATAGCGATGAACTAGTAGCACTACCCAGCCATGTCACCCCAGAGGAGATCGCAAGCGCCTCGGCAGTCGATATCAATAGTTATGATACTTATAAAGGTGCTGATAGCATTTTGCCGGAAACACTTTAATAATGAGAATACCCCAGTAACACTTTATTTATTAACGCTTTCTTAGTAAAAATATAAACATCCATAAGCAGAGCAGGAAACCGCGTGGCAAATCAGATTAAGATATTATTGGTTGACGATCACCCACTGATAAGGGTGGGTTTTCAGCGGTTACTTATCTCTGATGAAAGTATCGATATTGTGGGGGAGGCCGATAACGGACAATCAGCCTGCGAAAAATATGCTGAATACAAGCCCGATGTTGTAATCATGGACTTAAATATGCCGTCTGATTCCCAGACCAACGATGAGATGGGGAATAACTTTAACGGGGGCTTGGAAGCAATTCGCAAGATAATTTCGTATGACCCTGCAGCGAAAATACTGGTGCTTACCACAATGGATGCAGATCCTTTCCCGGCGCACGTGATTGATGCAGGCGCTAAAGGCTTTTTAACCAAACGTTGCGCACCGGATGAGCTGTTAGAAGCCGTTAAAGCAATCCATAATGGTGAAGAATATCTAACCGAAGAAGTGCGTCTGCGTATATCCGGCGGCTCTTCTGATTCCGCTTCATTATCAAGCTTAACCAAACGCGAGCTGCAAATATTTTCTCTGCTTGCTGAAGGGCGTACGGTAGCAACTGTGGCCGAAGAAATATTTCTAAGCCCTAAAACCATCCATGCCCATCGGACAAATATCTTTAGAAAGCTTGGAATCAGCAATAACTCAGAACTTGTTCACTTGGCAATTCGCCATAATATCGTCCAAGCCTAAACCATAACAAAACCTAGGCTTTTCAGCTGGCCATATCCACAGAATGTAGGAGGCCAGCCCTCTGGCCGGTGGCCTAGCCACTTGCCATTTAATGTGACTGTCACAAATTGATATCAACCCATGGCGAGTTTGGGGAATTCTCAGAATGATTCTAACGGCGTTTCGTAATATCTGGTGAGTCTAAAAACCCCGTACCGGTTAAAATCACGATCGGGCCGGGTGTCATCATGGTGTGCATATTGTTTGCGGTTATCGTGCTACTGAAGGGGCGTAAAAAATGACTACAGCATTATCGGCGGTGGCAGTAGAAGACGTTCGGAAAATTTGCGTGAATGTGTTAACGGCAGGTGTGGTTTTCACGCTGTTGAAGAAGTGCGAACCCAGTGATTCAGAGAACCGCAAGATGGACGTTTTCGGGGTGTTTGTGTGGGTTATGGTATGCGCTATACTGTTTTTATCATGGAAATATGGATAGGTGGGTAATTATGAATAGTGTTCCCAGTTTTGAGGTTTTGATTATTATGATCGCGGTTCTGTGTCTGATAGGTATTTTTAGCGATAAAAAGGGGTGATAGCACCTAAAAGTTAAAACAAACCGGCCAGATGGCCGGTTTTTTATTGCCTGTTATTTTTTGGCGGCCTGTTTGTTGCGGAACAAATCGACAACAATGGGGCCAGCGTATTTTCTGAGTTTCACCGGCTGGGCGAGCTTCGCCTTTTGCCACTCAATATGCCGTTTCAGGCGTTCGTTTTCCTCCCGTAAATCCTTCAGTTCCAATTCAGCGGCGCGGTTCGCGCTGCTCAGTGTCCGCAAATGCTCCAGGTGGGAAACAGTGAACACCTCACCGTGGGGGCCAGTGATTGCGCCGTTTTCCATGTAGTAGCCGGGAATCCCGGAATCACGCCTAAAAATTTATACAGCAGTATTTCCCGGTTCGTGTCCGTCAGGGGCGTTTCGTGTTTAATCAGGCGGTACGCATGGCTGGGTGAACAACTGAGCGCGGCGGTGATGTCTCTGGCCGTCAATTTATAACTCCGTAGCCCGTCACTGATAACCAATTTTTTCCGCCGTAATTCGCGTGTCCAGTCGATGAAGGGCGGTTTTTTGTCTTGATTTTTTTTCATGTTCTTTCAGGTTCCTATAAAAATTTTTCAATTGGGAACCATTGCGCAATGGACGGGTTAATTTTGCATGTAAAACGGCCATTCACAACGGGGTTCTGAACATTTTTGTCATAGGTTTGTGAGCATTTGCATACTTTATAGGCATTGGTTTAGCTGGTTTTCGATATGCGTATAATCTATATTATGTTAAATAGAATATAAAATAATAATACCCGCCCGCGCCGATTGCTAATAGAACTTAACCGTGAGATTGACTCCATGAACCATGTAAAACGGGTTCCGCCGAAGAACCCCCAAAAGTGACGATTCTGAGGTGAGGGCGACTACTCTTCCTCAGAATCTTCCGCATACAGCGCATCTGATAACACAT
>PDWJ01001651.1_pt1 | contig 46895 bp, 26 predicted proteins | sample 1430881 | NCBI WGS metagenome assembly PDWJ01 (sample SAMN01162460, study PRJNA174530) | Oral metagenome, whole genome shotgun sequencing project. | biome: Marine environment; feature: Marine mammal; material: Swab sample of the gingival sulcus; isolation source: swab sample of gingival sulcus...
TACGCTTTGTCCGTTAGTTTTGGTCGAACCTTCTTTTACAACAACATCAACCGTATAGCTGTTGTTGGTTATCACAACCTTATCGCTTACCGAACAATCGTTCTTCGTAACTGTCCATGTGAAGCTGTTGTAAATATCACTCAAACGAACTTCGCTGTCATGAGCATTCGGATTAGTTATTGAACTCGCATTTCCCGAAGCTTTTGTCCAATGTCCGGTGCTGTTCATGCATGCCGGAGTTGCGTCTAAGTATGTCGAATCAACACAAACGACTCTATCTGCTCCGGCATTTACTGTCTTACAACTGTCATTCTGGATCTCGATTGTTGCGCTTGCAGTGCAATTGTCCGTATTCGTATAAGTCCAGCGGAAAGTATTCTTGCCGTAAAGCAAGTTACTGACTTGTGTAACTGCTGAATCTGGAGCTGTAAAGACGGCAGAAGTACTAAAATCTACGGTACTCCAGCTGCCCGAAGCGAAAGTGTTATGTGGATTCAAATCCTTAGCTGTAAGTTGTGGTATATCATTACAAACAGTTGCATGATCTGTACTTAAACTCAAAAGAACCTCGCGGTTGTCGATGGTTACAACATCTGAAACAGAACAAATACTTTTGCTTACTGTCCAATAGAATGTATTAACTCCTTGTTTCAAATTACTTACATTGCTTGCAGGATTGTTTGGCGAAGCGATAACTGCTGTTCCGCCGGCTTTCTTGCTCCATACGCCTGTGCCTTCTGCCGAAGGTGTCGGTGAGAAAAGGCTTGAAGTGCTTGAACAAACCGTTTTGCTTTTTTCTGCCTCGGCTACAATGTTAATGGTTCGTACATCAATTTCTGTACTGTCCACACAATCGCCTCGTGTTATAGTCCAGCTGAATTGATAATCGTCTATGCCGAGTTGCAAGTTGCTGATGTCTGTGATATAATGATTTGCACTGTGTATTGTTGCACTGTAAGAGGTCAAATTCCTCCAGTAGCCTGTCTCGTTATATAAGCTGTTCGGAGCGTTCTCTGCTTCTACCTTGAGCACGTCGCCCGGACAAACGGTATAACTTGATACAGCAATCGCAGCTTTCGTAGGCTCATTGTTTGTTACATTCACCTGTGCTGCTGATGAACATTTGCCGTTCACTACTGTCCAAGTGAAAGTATTCAGTCCGCTTGGCAAATCCGTTACCGCTGTTTTCGCATGGGTAGAATGCTGAATCCTTGGCAAAGTGCCCATCGTTGGATAGGTCAAACTCCAACTTCCGGTTCCTGCCAAAGGAGCATCTGCCATTATCGTTGCTTGGTCTTCGCATACTTCTATTGAATTTTCTACAACACTCGAAACAACAAGGTTGTTGCGTATTACGACGGTATCTGCCGTCGGACACAAGCCGTTATTTGTTACTTTCCAGTAAAACTTATTGTCGCCTTGTTGTAAAGAATCAATATCTGTAGTAGTGTTTGTTTCATCTACAATGATAGCTGTTGTTCCTAATTTTGCCCACACGCCGGTGCCAATCAATGGTGGTTCGGCTTGTAAACTTATGGTCGAGCCACAAATTGTTTCATCTGAGCTGTTGATTTTTGCAGGGCTTGATGAAGCATTGAGAATCTCAACAGTATCTCGCGAGGTACAACCATTTTTCGTTACCACCCACTCGAATGTATTGAGCAGTGTGTTCAAGCCGGTTACTGTGGTTTTCGCTTGTGCAGGCTGGCTTACCTTTCCGGAAGAAAAGACATCACGCCATTCTCCCGAACCGCCGGTAAACGCTTCTAAGGTTGTAGTAGTTGAACAAACCGTCTGATTTGCACCTGCATTTACGGGAAAACTATTGTTGCGTAGTTTTACATCTCCGCTTTTCGAACAACCATTCACAGATGCTGTCCAGCGAAGTCCTGCGCCACCTCCGGTATTGCTTAATCCGGTAATGCCTGTTTGTATATTCGTTGAATTCAATATCGTAATGCTGCTGCCAATAGGATTGCTCCAAACCCAACTGCTTATTAAACTTGAATCTATTTTATTGCCTTCACGGTCATATATCTTAGCTTCTACGATCGGATTCTCTGAACAAACTGTATAAATGCTTTGTCCGTGGGCTTCGGTTCCATTGTCTTTGTCTTTTACAACAACATCAACCGTATAGCTGTTGTTGGTTATCACAACCTCATCGCTTACCGCACAAGTGTTCTTCGTAACTGTCCACGTGAAGCTGTTATAAACCTTACCCAAGCGAACTTCGCTGTCATGAACATTCGGACTGCTTATTGAACTCGTATTATCCGAAGCTTTTGTCCAATGTCCGGTGCTGTTTGAGCATGCTTGAAATGCGTCTAAGTGTATCACATCCTCACACACCGCACGATTTGCTCCGGCATCTAATGTTGTACAACTGTCATTTTGGACTACAATCGTTGCGCTTGCAGGACAATTATCAGTATTCTTATAAGTCCAGCGGAAAGTATTCTTGCCGTAACGCAAGTTGCTGACTTGTGTAACTGCTGAATCTGGAGCTGTAAAGACGGCAGGAGTATTAAATTCTACTGTACTCCAACTGCCTGAACCGAAAGCGTTATGTGGATTCAAATCCGTAGCTGAAAGTTCCGGTATATCTCTACAAACAGTGTCACGATCTGTCAGTAAGTCCAAAAGAACCTCGCGATTATTGATGCTTACGACATCTGAAACAGAACATCTATCTTCGCTTACAGTCCAAGAAAATTTATTAACTCCTTGTTGCAAATTACTTACATCGCTGGCGGCATTGTTTGAAGAAGCAATTACGACTGATGTTCCGGTCTCTTCTTTCCATACGCCTGTGCCTTCTTTCAAAGCTACCGGAGAGTAAAGCCTCGAACTGCTTGAACAAACCGTTTTGTCGTCGCCTGCCTTGGCTACTATATCAATAGTGCGTACATTAATGATTACACTGTCCACACAATTGCCTCGTGTTATAGCCCAGCTGAATTGATGACCTCCTGTGCCGAGTTGCAAGTTGCTGATGTCTGTAACATAATTATCGGCACTGTGTATTGTTGCACTGTAAGAGGTCAAATTCCGCCAGTAGCCAGTCTCGCCATCAGAACTGTTCGGTATGTTTGTTGCTCTTAAATTAAGCACTTCGCCCGGACAAACAGTATAGCCTGATACGGCAATCGCTGCTTCGGTAGGCTCATTGTTTGTTACATCGACCGTAGCAGTTGCCGAACATTCGTTGTTATTGCTGCGAACAGTCCACACAAAAGTATTTAATCCGCTTACCAGACCTGTTACCTTTGTGTTTTCGGCAAGAGACGAAGTAATTGACGCACCGCCTGAAGTCGGGTATGCAACATGCCAACTGCCTTTTCCTGTAATTCCCGGAGGATTGGCACTGATTGTGGTACTGTTCTCACAAACTTCAACAGTATTTTCTACCACTGCCGATACAACAGCACTGTTTGTTATTATTACAGTATCAACAGAAGAACATTTACCATTCGTTACAGTCCAAAGGAAATAATTTGTTCCGAATTGCAATGCGCTTAGGTCTGTTTCTGTTTCATTTTCGTTTGCAATCTTGGCAGTTGTTCCTGTTCTTGTCCACACACCTGTTCCGATGAGTGGTTTTTCTGCCTGAATGGTATATACATCTGTACAAATAGTTTCGTCATCCGTATTTATTCGTGCCTCGCTTGGTGTTGCATTGTAAATTTCAACAATATCGCTTGAGGAACAACCATTCTTCTCTACAATCCATGTGAACGTATTACTCAATGGGTTCAAGTTGGTTACTTCGGTTATTGCTTGCGTTGAATGGCTTACCTTTCCTGTTGAAAAATCGTTCTTCCATACACCTTGTCCGTCTTTTGTAGAGGCTTCGAGTGTTGCTGTTGTTCCGCAAACGCTTTGGTCAATTCCGGCATTTACGTCAAAGCGGTTGTTTCGGATTTTAAAATCTCCGGATTTAGGACAGCCATTAATCTCGGCAGTCCAACGAAGTCCTGCTCCGCCGCCTTTATTGCTTAATCCGGTTATTCCGGAAGTCGGATTGTTTGGAGCTGTAATCCCTACACTGCTGCCATTCGGATTAGACCATTGCCAGCTTGTAAATTCAGATTCGTCAATCCTTAATCCGTCGGCATCATAAACCTTAACACTAAGTTGAGGATTTTCGGAACATACTGTATAAATAACATTACCATAGTCGGAAACAGCATTTGTACCGTCGGTAACGGTTACTTCAACAGTGTACCAATTGTTTGTTACTTTTATATTATCGTCTGAATCGCCACAAGCAGTATTTTTTACTGTCCATTTAAAGTTGTTTGTTTTAGAATTCAGCGCGATAGAGGTAGTATTTGAGCTGCTTGCATCAATAACCGGTGCGCCGGAAGAAACTGAAGTATATGTCCAGTATCCGTCTAATCCGACACAAGGAACATCTGCTGCCATTTTAGTACTGTTTTCACAAACAGAAAAATCGGCACCGGCATTAGCAGCACAATAATTGTTTTTAATCACAACATTATCACTTCCCGGACAATCAGGATCATCTTTGTAATGTACAGACCATTTGAACTCGTAAGTTCCGTATTCAATACCTGTTACGGTTGTCTCTGTTTTTGTTGGGCTTGTAATCACCGGCGAACCAATGGCACTTTCAATACTCCACAAGCCTTCTGTTCCGGCTTTGCTGTACGCATTCAAAGGTATTTCACCTGTTGAAGCACAGTCGGTAAGTCTGTCGAAACCTGCAAAAATAGTTCCTGCCGCAGCACTTAATTCTCTATTGTTAATGCTTACTTCGTCTGCGACAGAGCAGATTCCTTCGGTAACTGTCCATGTGAATTTATTTTCACCCGGATTTAAAGAATGAATTGGTGTATAATTTGAATTGGCATTTTCAATAACGCCTGCGTCGCCTGTCCAATGACCTCTTGCTTTATTTCCCGGAGGATCGGCAGCTAAATAAGAAATGTTAGAACAAACCGTTCTGTCAGTTCCTGCCGAAGCAGCAACACTGATTGAGCGTACACTTACCTCATCGGAAACAGAACATTTTCCTTTGGCAATTGTCCAAGTAAATTTATAGGTCTCATTGTTTTCCAGATTCGATACATTTGTAGATATTGCCGTAGAATTAGCAATAGTAGCATTTCCGCCAAATGTTTTTGTCCAATATCCGACACCTCCATAGCCTTCACCTGTTGTTACAGGATCATTTCCTGTCAAAAGAACTTCATTGTTACATACAGATTGGTCTTCGCCGGCATCTGCTGTTGTTGGTGTATTATTATAAACGAAAACATAATCTTCCGCGCTACACTTATTCAGTGAAACAGTCCACTTAAATTTGTTTGGTCCTGTTTTTAGGTTTCTTACGAGTGTTGAGCGCGAAGTGCTATGTTCAATAGAGGCAGTAGTACTTCCCAAGGCAGTCCATACGCCCGAACCTTGTGCCGGCTTTGCGGCACTAACGGTAGCTTCTGTTCCACACACTTCAACACTTGAACCGGCATTTGCTGCAACAATGTTGTTGGTAATAACAACAGTAGTATCAACAGGACACCAACCCTTATTTGTAACACGCCATACAAATACATTATCTCCAAGTTCTAAGCCTGTTACGCTTGTAGAAGTTGCAAATTCATCAGCAATTACTGCTGCGGTTCCTTGAGGAATCCACTTTCCTTTTCCGATATTGATGGCTGTTGCGGTCAATGTAGAATTGTTTGTACAAACCGTTTTGTTTGCTTCTACAATAGCCGGATCGGTGGAAGCATTAAATATCTCAACCTCATCGGAAGCTGTACACCCATTTTGAGAAATAGTCCATACAAAAGTATGAGTTCCTTGCGCCAAGTTCGAGACTGTTGTATTAGAACGTGTCGGGTGGTCGATATTTCCCGTAAATATAGAAGACCAAACTCCATTTCCTCCTGTAACAGGCTTCAGCGTTGTGGTAGATGAACAAATGGTTTGATCATTTCCGGCATTCACGGCAAATGAATTATTGAAAATATCCACTGTTCCGCTTTTATTACAACCATTAATAGTGGCAGTCCATTGCAATTTCGTGCCAACTCCGGCATCTAAGCCTGTTATTTGTGTTTTAGGATTTGTTTCTGAAACAATCGTAACCTCATCGCCTCCAATGCGTTGCCATTGCCAATTTGAATAAAGCGGAGTAACTTTCGTTCCCTGAATATCAAAGGCTTCTGCTGTTATGGTCGGATTTTTTATACACACGGTATAGGTCGTAGCGTTTGGATACGTTATATTTGTAGAAGGATCATATACTTCATACTCCATTGTGTAGGAGTTGTTCGTAATCGTAACTTCGTCGGAAACAGTACAGCCATTTTTGCTAAATGTCCAAACAAAGTCGTTTTCAACCATGTTCAAATATACATCTGAATAGCGATCGCTCGGTTCGTCTATTGTCGCGCCGGTAGGACTTGTCCATGTTCCCGTAAGACCCGTACAAGGCAAACTTCCATTTAAAGAAGTGTTGTTGAAACATACCGAAACATCTTCGCCGGCATTCACGCTGACGCATGAGTCGTTTTGTATGGTAATAGAATTAAAGTGTGTACAACCGTCTGTATTTGTAAACGTCCATTTGAATGTATTGTCTCCAAATTCTAAATCATGGACAGTTGTCAAGAAGTTTGTACTATTCCAAATCGTAGCGGTTCCGCCTCCTTCGACAGTCCAAACTCCGTTTCCATTAATATTTTGCCCCACCATATTTGCCTGAATTGAAGGAATAGCATGGCAGGCTGTGTAAGGCGAAGCACTTGGGTTTATATCAAAGTCGCGATTTTCTATTTCAATGAAAGCAACATCAGAACATTGTGCGCGTGTTGCTGTCCATATGAATACATTTCTTCCTTTCTTCAAATCAATTGCTTGAGTCAAATTTTTTGAAGGCGACAAGATGTGTGCGGTTTTACTTGTCCACAAACCTGTTCCGGGAGCAGGATCGTCTGCTGTCAAATTGACAGAACTTTCGCATACTGTTTTATTTTCCTCCGGAATCGTAATATTTGCAATAACATCAAAATACTTCACAACAACATCGTCGGAGAAAGAACAACCATCTTTCGAGACTGTCCAAGTGAAAGTATTGTCCATGATGTTGCTTAGGTTCGATACCGCAGCATTCGAGAATGTAGAATTGTTGAATACAGGACCTGTCGGCTTGACAGACCACCACATTGAATCGGGTGTTCCGGCAAATGGGAATGTGTATTTTCCGTCAAGCGTAACGCCTGAAGTACAAACGGTAACAGCTTCTTGCGGTATTCCCTTTTCATCTAAAGCTCTTGCATTTACATTGAACTCGTTGTTTTTAACCAATACAATGTCGGAAGCGCTACAATGGACATTGCTTACAGTCCATTCAAACTGGTTGTTTCCTGCCGACAAAGTAACACTGTATGTTGTCGGATTAACCGGAGTCGGCATACTTCCTGTTCCTCCAACGACTGTCCAAGTACCCGTTTCCGTTGGTTCAATCAAGTTGGTATGTAAGATTGTTGTGTTTTTACACACGGTTTCGCTTTCGCCCGGATAAGCATAAGCATCTACTGAATTGTTGTAAATTTCAACAAGTGCGCTATCTACACAGCCCAAACGTTCGGAACGCCATTTCAACTTATTCGGTCCTTGTTGCAAGCCTGAGATTAGAGTTGTTTGCTCATTGTCAGGCGTAAAGCTCACGACATTTCCGGCAAAGACAGACCATTTCCAAGTGCCGCCCGACGAAGGAATGTCAATGACATTTCCATCGCCATCGACAACAGTTGCCTCGATGGTTGGGTGGTCGCTACAAACGCTTGTGCCAGTTTGGGAAATAGGATCTGTAACGACAGTAGATACGGTGTAAGAATTATTTGTTATGGTTATATTGTCTGATGTAATACAGCCATTTGTATTTATTGTCCATTTGAATTCGTTGGTTACGGCATTCAGTGCGGCATCTGTTTCTTGATTGTTCGGATCGCTTATTATCGGAGCCGGATTTATAGAACTCACCGTACTCCATGTTCCGATTCCCGGGAACGGATTATTTGCAAAGAGCTTGATTTTTTCTTTACAAACAGCGAGTGGAGTCAGCGTGCTGATTTCTGCCGGAACATAGTCGTTATGAATAACAACAGTATCGTATCCGGTACAACCGTATGAGTTTGTTATGCTCCACTGCAATTCATAATCGCCATATTCTAAACCGCTGATTGAAGTTTCATTTGTTGTATTACTGACAAAGGTAATCGCACCTGTTCCGGAAGGTTGGTCTATCAAACTCCACACTCCTGTTCCGCCTGCCGGAATACTATTTCCGCTTATATCTTCTAATTCGTTTTGGTCTCGACATACGGTTTCATCTGCTCCTGCGTTTATAGTACCTTTCGCAACAGAAACCTCACGATTTGTTATGAGCATTTGGTCTGTATGTTCACAGCCATCTTGAGACACTTTCCATTCAAAATTGCTTACTCCAATAGGCAAATTTGAAACAGAACTAATATAAGTTGTCGGACTTGCTATCGAAACATTGGGGTCTGTTCCCAGATATTTCCATTCTCCGCCGGCTTGTCCGGTTTTGTTTATCGCATTCAAAAAGATACCATTATCACTACACACAAGAGTATCTTTTCCCGCATTGGCTTCCACCCGAACTACACGCACAGCAACAGTATCTGCCGATTCACAACCTTTAAATCCTATTGCCCAACGGAATGTATAAATTTGTCCGGGAACCAATCCGGTTACAGGAGTTGTTACGTCCGTAGAATTAACAATCGTAACTCCGGGAGAAGCTGCCGGAACTTGTGTCCAATATCCGTTCCCTTTGATAGAACCCGGATTCGGATCGTTCTTGCTTTTCAAGGTGTATGTACCGGAAGTAACATTGAAAGGCACACAGACGGTTTCGTCGTCTCCGGCATAGGCAGTCGTAGGCTTGGCATAAAAAACATCAATGGTTTCAAATGCGTCGCAATGCAAACCGTCTAAATCAGAGGTAACAGTCCATTTGAAAGTCGAAAGGGCATTTTCCTGCAAACCCTCTACGAGTAATGGATTGGTATTATCAGGCAAGCTCGTCGTAGGTGCGGCACCTGCCAACAAATCCCATTCTCCGCTACATCCTGAACATGAAGGAGACTCTGCTTTCAACTCAATGGAATTCACACAAACGGTTTGCCGCGCAGTTTCTATATTCACGTAAGGAACAACATCGTTGCTCTTTATCACAACAACAACAGAGTCGGAACAAAATCCATCGGAATACCTCCATTGGAATTCGTTTTTTCCGCGTAGAATATCTGTAAACGTAGCTTGATTTCCTACGGTAGAAGCCAAATTTCCTGAACCGGAAATCTGCGTCCACACGCCTGTTTCTCCTGCTTGCGTCGGATAAGGGTATCCGCGAAGGCTTACATAATCCTGACAAATTGTCTCGTTCGGATCTGCCGATGCGTGAACCGCTCGGTTATTTATATCAATATCAACCTCATCTTTACACTTCCAAACATTGGTATAGGTGTATCTAAAGGTATTTCCCTCTCCCGGAGATAAATTTTGAACGCCTGTTATAAAATCATTTGAGCTTAATACTTTTGCCCCGCCGGCAATGGTTTCCCACATCGGGAATCCGGTATTCGGGTTCGGCACTTCGCCATGAAGTTTAAGCAAATCTTCATCACAAACATCTGTTCCGGGAAGACTGTTATAGTATGCAGTAGCGTTTATGTCAAATCCGCCATACGTCATAAAGACCGTATCTTGCAAATAACAAGTTGTATCTATAGTTAGTGCATTGTTCAAGACATATGTACCCGTATGTTGGGTAATCCATGTTATGGTATTTTTTCCGAATGTAAAATTGAAAGCTCCCGTATTTATCCCGTTGGGATTAGAGAATTGGGCTGTTCCGCTTCCTGCGCTCCAATGTCCGGTGCCAATAGTAGGACTCAAGGCTTGCAAGGCAACGTGATCGGTACAAATTGTTTGCGCTGCGGTTTGTATTTGCGCACTGTCCGGCGAAGCATTGATGACACGTCTGTCGGAATTAAAAATACATCCAAGAGTTTCATGTTCAACAGTCCACCTCAGTGTGTTTGTTCCTTGGTGAATATCATACACATAAGAAGAGTATGAGTTTGGCTCATCAAAAGTTGCACTTCCTTCCAAAACAGTCCACCTTCCGAAACCTTGCGTATTAGGGGCAATAACCATTGTCGTATCCCAGCGACAAATTACCATATCGCTTCCGCCGCTTGCCTGATACATATCCCAAGTACTAGAAGGAATATTTAGATTTTTAATGAATACTCTATCATGCAAGGTACAGCCATTGTGTGTGGTTGTCCACCAAACTTCGCTTGTACCCGGAGGAAGATCATAAACACCACTGTTATACAAGTGCGGATCAACAATTGTTGCTGACGGCGTAGGGGGTGGTACAGGTGGTGCTGTAATCGTCCAAGTTCCGATACCTCTGTGGACAGGAACTGCCGAAAGATTAATCGTATCGGTACAAACAACAATTGTATCGCGAATATATGGCGGTGTGTTCATGCTCAAATTAATAATTGCCGGGTCGGGCAAACTATTGTTGATTGTTATCCGATCGCCAATGGTACACTCATGATATGTTACCCGCCACTCAAGTACATTATCGTCAAATCCGACATCAACCCACGTGCTTGGATCATCAGGATTGGCAAACGTAGCAGAACCACCTATCAGATGCCATCGCCCTGTTCCTCGAGTCGGAGTAACGGCATTAAGTTGATGACGCTCATGACAAGAATAATTTACATCCGAACCTGCATCTACTACATAAGGTCTATGGTTTGTAATCGTAATCTTTGCAGTATCAACACAGTTTCCGTTATGAACAACCCATGCAAACTCGTTGTCATCAGGTCGTAAATTGTCGGCAGTTACATGTTGAGCATTCGCATTAGGCGAAAAGGTAACTTCGCTGTAATTGGAAACCCATTCTCCTGTTTCAATTCCGGGCTGTTTCAGGGCGGCATTCAATACCACTTGGTCATCACAAACAACTTTCGAATTTGTATTGATTACCGCCTCTACTTCATTATAGTGTACGGTAATCGCATCAGAATACTCACAGTTGTTTTTCTGATAAGTCCAAGTAAGTATGTTTGGCCCAACGGTACTAATTGCAGTTAATTCCGAATTATATGCAGAGGGATCAGCCATGGTAACTCCCGTAGAAACAGTCCAAAAACCTGTTGCTCCGCTAATAAAAGGCACATCGCTCTTAAATCCGGTAACATCGCAGATTGTCTGATCAGGACCTGCGCTAAAAGTAAAGCCGTCGTATTGAATTTTAACTTCATCAGAGCTGGAACAATTTCCTTTTGAGATTGTCCATACCAGCGTATTTTCATTATCCTTGAGATTTGATATTTTTGTCTGCGACATATTTACATCATCAAATACAATGGTAGAGGTTGGGTTTTTATCTGTCCATTCGCCGGATTCGCCATAAGTAGTGTTAGGTTGGTTTCCGTTTAGGATATAATTATCCAGACAGGTTACATCGTCCGGTCCGGCATCGGCAACAGTTACAGAATCGTTTTGAATGCGCACCACATCAGATGTTGTACAACCATTTCGTTCAACAGTCCATTCAAAATCATGCCAGCCCGGTCCCAACAAAGTGAACTTCGATTGTGGACAGGTAGATTTAGAAAGAGCGTAAGGCGAGCCAAACTGTGAATTTATCCTCGTCCATCTTCCGACTCCACCGGTACCCGGAGAGCTTGCATTTAACGAAAAGTCTGCCGTTGAACAAATCGTCTTATCAGAACCGGCAGTAACATCAAGATTTTCCTTATAAATAACCACATCATCAGATTCGCTACAACGAGCGTTAGAGACAGTCCATATGAATGTGTTGGTTCCGTGTTCTAAGTCTGCGGTAACATCAACTGTCGGACTTGTTCCGATAGATTTGTTTTTTTCGACAAACCACCATTCGCCCGTGCTGCCGTCTATTGGAGTGTTTCCGTCTAATTCCACCTTTGTGTTGGCACACACGGTTCTATCAACATTTGCATAAGCATAAACAGAATCGTTTTGGATTATAACTTCATCAGACATCGTACAGCCTCCTTTTACGACTGTCCATGTCAAGATGTTTGTTCCGGCGTTCAAAGTATATACGTGCGTATTCGGACTATTAATATCTTCATACAAAATTGCCGGCGAGCCGGGCGACCAAAAACCATAGCCCGGTAAAGAGCTGTCGTCTGTAGCATTCATTGGATTAAGTTCACCGGTCGAACAGATTTCTTGTTCTGCTCCGGCATTAACATTGAATGCATTATTATATATATATACAGTATCGGAAACTTGGCAATTTCCGTTTTTAATTGTCCAGATAAATGTGTTTTTTCCTCTGGGAAGATTAGAAACACTCGTGCTGTTCGTGTTTGCGATGTAGTTTCCTGCTCCGTCAGTCCATTCTCCTGTTCCGATAACCGGAGTAGGGACAGTTGCATTCAAAATAGCCGTGCCGTCGCATACGGTTTGGTCATCACCGGCAATGGCAACGGAAACACTGTCGTTTTTCCAAACAACATCGTCCCAAGCAGTACAAGTATTTCTATATATTGTCCACCTAAACGTGTTTTTTCCCGGACCGAGTTCCAGAAATGAAGTTTGATGGTCTGTTGAGTTTTCAAATACAGCAGGTCCTACTCCGCCGATATGTGTCCATTCGCCTCGTCCTCCAAATCCGGGATCTGTTCCTGACAAAGAAAATTCAGTAGTCGAACAAATGGTTCGATCTTCACCGGCGTTTACTTCCAATTTTTCATACAAGACATCAACTTCATCATAAGAGCTACAATGTGAACTTGAGATTGTCCATCTAAAGTTATTGTTACCCGGATTCAAGCCGGTGAATGAAATACTATTGTCGGTAGAGGTGAAACCTCCGGGACCTGTCCATTCGCCGGTTCCCAAAACAGGATTATTCCCGGACAACTCAACCGTTCCGTCGCACACGGTTCTGTCAGCATTTGCATAAGCAAGCGTAACAGAATCGTTAAGAATTCGAATGGTATCGCTTTTCGGACAGTCGTTTCTCGTTACATGCCAAACCAAAGAATCTACACCATGTTGAAGAGAAGTTACTGATGTGTTATAAAGGCTTTTATCAGCAAAAGTTGCATTACCATAAATAACACTCCAATATCCTGTTCCTGTTTCGGGATCGGTTCCATTTAAAGGATTCAATTCACTGACGCTACACACGGTTCGATCGTTTCCTGCCGAAACCGTGAAATCATTGTTGTAAACAACAACAGTATCATGCTTAACACATAAGTTGTGCGTAACAGACCACACAAAAGTATTCAATCCGGGCGTAAGCCCTGTTACGGAAGTCTGATTATCTGTCGGGTCGTAAGTACCTGTTCCTGTAGTCCACTCGCCGGTACCGACAATCGGGTCGCTTGCGTCAAGCTTAACTTTCGAATCGCATACAGATTGATCATCTCCGGCAGAAGATGTAACCGAGTCATTTTTAACACTTACCTCGTCGCTGACCACACAAGTTGAACCGGTGCCGGTATTGGCAGTAATCGACCACCTAAAAGTGGTAACTCCCGCTTTCAGTCCGCTTACTTTTGTTACATTGTTTGTCGGATTTAAAATAGTAACGCCTGATGCTCCTCCTCCGGAAACCGACCATTCGCCGGTGCCGCGATACGGAACATTGGCCGTAAGGGTAAGTTCTTCGCTCGAACAGACCGTTTGATCTTCTCCGGCTTTTGCAACCACCCTCATCACTTCAACAACATCGACTTGCGAACACTTACCTTTTGTAATTGTCCATTCAAACTCATTCTCTTTTTCCTGAAGTCCGCTTACCTCTGTAAGGGAACTAAATTTGTTTCCGAAAGAAATACCGGTTCCGGAGCTTGTCCATTCTCCGCTCGCGCCTTGCGCCACTGCCGAGTTTCCTAATAAATTGGCAACATCGGAACACACGGTTATGTCTTGTCCGGCATCTGCATATACAGAATCGTTTTTGAGGGTAACCAGAGCCGAATCAATACAACCTTTATAGCTGGTAACAGCCCAACGGAAAATGTTTGTTCCCTGCACTAAGCTTGTTACATGAGAATTGTATAAAGTCTTATCTTCAAAATCGCCGTATCCTTCATAAACCGACCATTTGCCGGTTTCATTTGTTCCCGGCTCGCTGCCTCCTAAAAGCACCGAACCGCCGCATACGGTTCGGTTGCTTCCTGCCGAAACCGACTTCGGGGTTGTATTTGTAATAATTACATTCGCTGAAGTTTTACAATTATTTTTTGCGCTGGTAATTGTCCATTTAAAAGTATTCGACCCCGGGGCAAGGTTTGTTACTTGTGTTATCGGATTTGTTGCATCATTTATAACCTGACCTTCACCGGTGGGAGCGATGAGTTCCCACAGTCCGCTACCATATTTCGGATTGTTTCCATGAAGCTCTACAACACTACAGGTGTCCAAATTCTCTCCGGCATCTGCTGTCTGGGTATAGTTCCAGATCGTTACAACAGCAGAACAAGTTACACCCGAAGGCAAGGTAACTGTCCAAATAAATTTATTCTCACCTTCGTCTAATATTGTAACATATGTATCCCATTTCGTGGGATCATGAATTCTTGACCCTCCCGGAGTTGTCCACAATCCTTTGGTAGAAGGATTCGGAGTTCCAAATAATTGGACTTCGTCATCTGTACAAGCCACAGTTGTACTCGCATCTGCCGTACACTGGCTAAATCCTGATTGCAGTCCCCATATCAATAATATGACAATCAGAAATATTGTCCGGTTAATAATAAATGATTTTTTCACAGCGCAATGTATATTAAATTAATAAAAATGTTCTATATAATACTCTTTATGATCTACAATACACGGGAATCTGCGTACAGAATTCCCATGTAATAAAAATAAATGTTTGGTTCTTAAAATGTTCTTTAGTGCTTTGCCTTAAAGAAGTTAAAGCTATTTTTCTTATCCAAGGGGTTTAATGCCCTTGGAAAATTGTCTTGCTCTCTTTAAATTTAACTTTTTTTTTCGATAAAAATTACTTATTTCAATCAATACTACGAATTATTTTGATATAATTCTTTTTTCTCATGACCAAATGCAGCATTCTCATGGTTAATGATAACTCAGACCGCTTTCATCAAATTTATAGTCTATGTTACCAAATCGTGTCGATGTATTTCCGCTGAATGTCGGAGCAATTCCCTGAAGTTTGGAATATAAATTAAAAATACCGCCTCCGGAAGCATTTTTTCCATTGACCTTGTTCGTGTTTATGTTTACACTTGCTCCAATATTGATTGTAGTTTTCCAACAAGCTATTCCTCCGCCATAATTTCCTCCATTGTTATCACTTATATTGGTATTATCTATATTTACGGTAGAATTGTCGGCACACAGTCCGCCACCTCGATACACTATGGCTTGATTGTTTTTAATGATTGTACCATTGGTAAGCTTCAGCGTAGATTCAGTGCAATAAATTCCACCACCGGAACCGCCTGTATTTTCATGCCTTAAAGCAACATTATTTTCAATAATACAATGATCAATGGTCAGCTCATGGACTTTTTTAACAAAAATACCACCTCCGTATCTTCCGTATGGCGCATGAGGTCCTGAAATAGACCCTAAGTTTCCGCTTCCGTTCCGGATTGTCAAGTTCAGCAACATAGGTGTTCCGTTAATGTCTTTCATGGTAACAACAGCGTCTTGGTTTTTGCTGCCGTCAATAATCACGTCCTGATTTCCCGTAAAACTTCGGATACATAAACTTTTTCCTTTAAAATCAATATTTTCGTAATAAGTACCGGGTTTTACACTAATTATAGCATTGTTGGGTGCATTATCAATTGCCAATTGTATTGTGAAGTAGTCGTCGCGAACAACAATTCCATCGCCGACAAACAAGATTGAAGTTGAAGCTTCGGAAACATTTCCCGCATAATCTATAACATACAGCCTGTAAACTCCGTCAGTTCCCGGAGCACTGATACTTCCGGGGCTTCCTGTCGCCATACTCATTGTTCCACCGGGAGCAAAAGAAGTTGTTCCGGGAGGGGCAAACCAAACTTCGTCGGTTCCCGGTAAAGATCCTCCGGAAATAGTAACATTATCACCGGAAGCAACCGTTTGATTTCCGGAAAATACCGTATTTTGGCTGGTAGGGCGAGTTTTATCAAAGGTAACTGTTGAGCCATCGTCCGTGACGTTTTTGGGCGAATTGCTTCCCGAGTTTCCAAACTTATCTTTAAATGTTATATTAAACGGAATCACCCCTTCAGCATCGCCGGCAGTCATGGTGTAAGTTGCGGTATAGTGCAATCCCGAATTGGAAACACTTGCCGGATGCCCTGCAATAGTTACAACGACATCGGAAAGCTCTTCGTTCGCATCGAAAGTTAGGCTTACAACGTCTCCGACTTTGGCAGCATCGTTATGCGCATTGTTCGACTCTATATGTACGTTGGAAATTGTAGGCTGCACTGCATCAACACCGGAAATATGACAATTTCCAAGACCACTCATTGTAAATGTTCCTCCACCAAGAAGTGTTTCCTTGACCCATCCGGCACTCCAACTTGCTCCTTCAATATGTGTCGCATCACCCACAACATCGGAAGCATCGTATGTAAACTTAACATTTACGTTCACAGAAGTTTCCAAAACCCAATATCTTGAAAGAAAGTCCTGCGCGCTATTGTTATTCGGGTGTTTCGCATCTTTCACCCTGAAAGAGGTTATTCCTGCTCCTCCGCCGCCGGTTACTTCTGCCGGCGTATAGAATGTACCATCGCCAATCGGGAACGTGAAGCCTGCCGGACTTTGTTTTCTGAAAAATCCGTCTCCGCTCGCATCAACCATTGTTGAGTTTGAAAAAGGCGCACCGGCAACCGTCGCACTCGCTCCAAGTGTAATATTGTTTGCGCCAAGCGTCAGTATTCCGCTCGATAAAGTAAATACCCCTGCAACATTAATTTCCTTCCCAAGTGTTACTCCTGCGGAATTAGCAATTTCCAAATTTTCAAAACTTGAGGCTGTAGTTCCGGCAATTGTTTGAGCTGCCGTTCCTTGAAATACAACTTTTCCGGCATTGGCGGTAAAGGTTCCATTATTTGTCCAATTGCCTTTTATAGCAAGAGTATTTCCATTCAAATCAAAATTTGCTAATGCCTCAATTAACAAACTGCTCTCCATTTGAAAATTTCCGGCGGCAAAACCGGAAGCAAGGAAACTTCCGTTTGGCTCAATTGTTACATCTCCTTTAAAAATATTGTTTCCTGCAACATCACTATCACTAAAAACTCCTTTGTTTTTTATAGTTGTTGTTCCTAAGACAGTAAGGTTGTAAACGTCAGGATTTAATGTTATGGATGACGAAGCAGAAAGACTTTCAACAGTCAAATTTTTGGAAACAGTCATGTCTGCTGTCATTGTTTTTACACGGTTCGAGCCGAGATTTGGCAATCTGAGGATCAAGTTATCATAATTCATACTTTTCATGTGGGTGTTATCTCCTGCCCAAATAACGGTTGTGTTTCCGCCGCTCAGTTGCAGTTCTCCCGTACCGCTAAAGTCGCCGCCTATTGAAAGGGTGCTTGCTCCGCTTAAACTTATACGACTTTCTGACGTTGTTCCATTTACAGCAATATTTCCTTTCACCTCAAGCGTTCCTTCGACATTGACACTTGTTAAAATTCCTGAACTCGAAGGTGCTTGAAGCGTCAATCCTCCGGTTCCGCTTATCTTTAATGTTACTCCGGAATTTACAGTTAATGTTCGCCCTTGGCTTGTAGGATAAAACGTCAATGCCGCACATTCGGCATCAGCATCAACAATTATTGTATGCGCTCCGTCAGGAATAAAAACCCCATCTGAGGCTCCCGGAACACCGGAAGGAGTCCAGTTTCCAGGATCGCTCCAATTGCTATTGCCCGCCCCACCTGTCCAGTCTTTAGTCTGAGCAAAGGAGTAGTGTACGAAAAGGGCAAATAGAAGCAAAAGGCTTGTTTTTCTCAAGTGTTTGAGAAAAATATTGTTTTTTTCATCGGCAAATTTATTCATATCAGTAGGAATTATATATTAAACAACAGGTTTACAAAATATTAACAAATATAACTTATTTCAAAGTTCAAAAATACATTACATTTGGCTAAATAAATACAAAAATTACATTAAATATTTTAAGTTCAAAATATTTTTTGATGAAAAGTAGTATTTTCTATGATTAAAATGTTTTTTTACCCCAAAAAGGCATTTATCCGTGTTTTATCTAACGAAAAAAAACGAATATTTTATATGCTAAAGTATGAAAACTTAGCCAATAAAACAAGATTTCTTTAAAATTAAAAGTTAAGAATTAAGAGTTGTGAGTTAAATGTTAAAAATTAAAAAGAATTGTATAGAATCATTGAGATGTTTTATTAATTTTACTGACGAAAAATTTAACTTTTAGAAATTTATAAACTTACAACTATGTTCAACAAACTTTTAGCTTCTTTATTGCCATATATGCCAAAGAAGTTCGTTTGGATTTTCTCCAAGCCTTATATTGCGGGTTCGACTTTAGACGACGCTATCAGAGTGTCGAAAGAGCTTAATTCCAAAGGCATTAAAGTAACAATTGATATTCTTGGCGAATTTATCGAAAATCTGGAGCAAGCGAAAAAGAATAAGCAGGAATATCTTGACCTGATCGACAAAGCCCAAGCCGCCGGCATTGACGGCAATTACTCGGTAAAACCAACTTCCTTCGGGCTTCTGATAGACGAAGAAGAATGTTACAGAAATGTGCGAGAAATTGTTGCCAAAGCTGCTTCGTACAACAATTTCATAAGAATCGACATGGAAGATTCGCCCTGTACGGACAAAGAAATTACACTTTTCCGAAGACTGAAAAAAGAGTTTCCCAAAAATGTAGGCTTGGTTTTGCAGGCTTATCTAAAAAGAACATTTGACGACATCAAAGCCTTGATGGATATTAACTCTGAGGAAGTTCCGGTAAACTACCGATTGTGTAAGGGAATTTATGTTGAGCCTGCCGAAATAGCATTCAAAAAATACGAAGAAATCAATAAACATTACCTTACCGATTTGGAATATATGTTGAAAAACAAAGTCTATCCGGGCATTGCAACGCACGACAAAACATTGGTCGAAGAAGCGTTTAAATTGCTCGAAAAATACAAAGTTCCGAAAGATATGTACGAGTTTCAAATGCTTTATGGTGTTACGCCGAAACTTCGCCAAACTATTTTGGATAAAGGGCATACAATGCGCGTTTATGTTCCTTTCGGGAAAGATTGGTTCGGTTACTCAACCCGAAGGTTGCAAGAAAATCCCAAAATGGCAAGCCATATTGTCAAAGCCGTGTTTTTCAAAGGATAAAATCGCATTCCTTGCAAACACGAAGCTGCCAAACGCCTTTTGCCTTATGGCAAACAAGGAAAAGCGTCGGGACACAAGATGTTTCGCCCCGATGCTCTTTGGGTTTTCATGTTTTTTTATCGCGTTTGCTTTTTTGTGTCTTTTCTGTTTTTCTTGCCTTGTGTGTAGAAATCAATAAGGGCTTCTTCCTCGTATTTTGTGAGCGCAAAACTCGGTTTGGGCTTATCCATTCCCTGCCATTTTTTCACTCCGTGTACAGCCAAAGATACGAGAGCAAACACATTGCCACTAATCATTTGGTCGTCTGAGATTTGTCCTGCTCCGATAGCTTTTGTTTTAAAGCGTTGCGACTGAAATTTCTGATTCATCTCAGCGTCCCAAGGCGTATTGTCGCTTCGTGTTGTTGCCGTGTAGGCTGCCATTTGTAAATTTTTTGAAGCGTATCGGGTTTCTTTATCCCGACGATGATTTTTAAATTTCATTCTTGCTTCTTCCTGTATATTGCGCGGAAAAACAACAACTTCGCTCAAATTTACAGTGTCGTTTGCAAGAAATACACCGAAGGCAAAATCGCCCATTGAAATGGTGTCGGCAATGACAACTTTGAGCGTTTGAAACCCAACGTGAGAAAACAAAATAGTGTCGAGCGGACTTGCCCAAAATTCAAAACGCCCTTTCAGGTCGGAAATTGTTCCTTTTTTGTTGTTCAGAATAATGTTTGCCCCAAACAAATGGTGCAAACTGTCTTGCGCAAAAACAACTCCGGAAATCCTGACAGAATCTTTTTCCTGCGCATGAACCAACGAAAGAGAAAGGAAAAAGAAAAAAATAATCGTGCAAATAATCTTGTGTATTAATCGTATCTTTTTCATGGTTTTATGTGTTAAGTTTTGTGTATTTTCGGTTTTGGGATCTTGTCTGTTGGCTTTTTCTGTTGTTTTTTTCAGCTTGTAATTTTGCCTATTTTTAAAGGTACGAAATCTTTTATTTTTTTCAAAATAGAAAAGTCCTTATCTACTTCGCCTAAATGGCGAATTATACACAGTTTTTGGGGGAGAATTAAATCTGCCCTTCGCGTATTTTCTTCGTCGCTCAATGCGTAATCGACATCTAATATTTCAATAAATGTTACGGTGTAATCTTTCAATATTCCTTTAAATTTTACGACACTTTCGTTGCGAATCAGTTCAAAAACGACCAATTTCCCGATATACTGTTCCAGCAAAGGTTCATAAGCAGTTCCAACAGATTCTATCAGATTGCTTTTCATTTGGTTTACGTATTTATTTTGGTCTTTTATGATTTTTCCTGTTGTCCCGACTTTTTGGATATGCGTAATAAATAACGTAAGAATTTCGGCAAACGAATCTTTTATGGTTTTGAATATATTCTGAATTTTCCGCCATGTTCTTCTTCTGAATCGCGGATGATACACTTTTTTTATCTCGTTCAGGCGTTTTTCTTGTTCTTCTTTGCTCAGCTCGTCGTGATAGCGAATCAATGCTTGAATTTGTGGAAATTCGTATTTATAAAGCAAATAGGTGGTTTTTAGCAAACCAAAATCGCCTCGTATTTTTTCTTTAAAAACAAATTCAAGACCTGTGTTTTCAACATGCAAATTTCCGCAAGGAATCAAATCGCCGTTGGTTTTCTCAAGCACAATCGGATCGTCTTCAAAATGAATCAAGCATTTGTCTCTGCCTCGTTTCCTGAAAAAAGCGGCAACAAGCGTTGATAAAATGATAAACAAAAATGTTATCGTAAAAGAGTTTAATAATAAATCCATTTTAATCGTATTTAAAGCTTATTCTGAACAAATATCACAAAAAAACAGCATTTTTTAGCAATACAAGACGTAAAAATACTGCGAGAAATCATAAGGGAATTAAATTTTCAATATCAAAGCATACAAAAGTAATATTTTGATTGTTTTTTTAGCTATAATTCAAAAAAAAGCAACACATTTTTTTCCCTTCTTGCTTCTTCATAAGAAATTATTTTTCAAACAATTAATTCAGTAATTTTACACAAAAAACCTTTTTTTACCTTGCGGAGAATTAAATATTAATCATCGCTCAAGCATTTCCCCGAATTATTGAGTTGTAAGTTGAGAATTGAGAATTGAAAACTTTTGATTATTAAAAAAGATAATTCTTAACTTTTAACTCATAATTCTTACTTCTTAACTTAACAAATATTTTATTAAATTTGGTTCTATTTAATCAGAAAAAATAATTTGCAATATGTTGTTTTCAATAATTTCGCCGGTTTATGCTTGCGACAAATCTCTCGTACAGCTTTATGAAAGAATACGTTGTGTTTTAGAGCCGATAAGTTCCGATTTTGAAATTCTTTTCATCAACGACGGCAGCCCGGATAAATCGTGGGAGACAATAAGCTTGTTGTCCCAAACCGACAAACGTGTAAAAGGCATAAATTTCTCAAGAAATTTCGGGCAACACAAAGCCATTGCGGCAGGACTGCAATTTGCCAAAGGCGAATGGCTTGTTGTTATGGATTGCGATTTGCAGGATCAGCCAGAAGAGATTGCCAAGCTGTACAAAAAAGCGCGTGAAGGATACGACATGGTTCTGGCACAACGCATCGACCGACAAGACAGTGCATTGAAAAAAGCATTTTCGCAATTGTTTTACAACATACTTGGCTACCTGACCGATACAAAGCAAGATTTCAGTATTGCAAATTTTGGAATTTACAGGAAAGAGGTTATACAATCAATAAACGAAATGGGAGATGCCATACGCTATTTCCCGACAATGGCAAAATGGGTGGGCTACAATTCGACGGTATTAAAAGTTGAACACGCCGCAAGAAGCATCGGAAAAACAAGTTATTCGTTTAAAAAAATGCTAAAACTCGCGATTGATGTCATGCTCGCTTTTTCCGACAAACCCTTGCGCCTGACGGCAAAACTGGGGCTGCTCGTTTCTTTGCTGTCGATTCTTTTTGCCATTTACAATTTATTCCTTTATTTTCAGGGAGATATAACCCAAACCGGTTGGGCAAGCATTATCATTTCCATATGGTTTTTGTCCGGACTAATCATATTCGTGCTTGGCATTGTTGGTATTTACATCGGTAAAATCTACGAAAAAGTAAAAGAAAGACCTCTATACATCATCAGAGATAAAGTTAATTTATAATGCACGAGGAAAAAATTTATCAACATCTTGATTGGGATTCTGCTTTTTTCGGCTTTAAGATTGCAAAAATTTTAAGTCACAATCCGAACAAGGCTATTTTTTTGGAATTGATGAGGCAATTATCCCGCAAAGGCTACAAACTTGTCTATTGGGAAGCTGCGCCTGATGCCATTTCAAAGCAAGCTGCGGACGATTTCAATGGCATTTTGGTAGATAAAAAACGAAGCTATGAGCAAATTATACAGCCTGATTTTGCATTCTCGCCTCCGAAAAAAATCTCGGAATATTCGGCTGTCAGCGCAAACACGGAACTGATTCGGCTTGCTTGGCAAAGCGGCAAATTTTCAAGGTTTAAAACCGATAAACATTTTACCGAAAAGCAATTTAAAAAATTATACCAAACATGGATTGAAAAATCTGTGAGCAAACAAATTGCTGATGCAACATTCATCTACACTTGCCACAATCTTATTCGCGGAATGCTTACGGTGAAAAAAGAACGAAAGCATTGCCAGATTGGTCTTATTGCAGTAAACAACGCCTTGCAAGGCAAAAATATCGGAAGAGATTTGTTGAATGCAGCAAAACATTTCACCCTTGCGCAGGGCTGCAACAAACTGCACGTGATTACGCAAGCCCAAAACAGCAAAGCTTGTCATTTTTACGAGAAAAACGGTTTTTCAAAACTTCATGAATACGATTATTACCATTTCTGGTTATGATTGTTTTTCTTATGATTTTTTCTGCTCTATACTTTGCTTTAATTCATTGAGTTTCTGAATTGCACGCTGCTCATTTTCTTTATATTCCGTAATATCGATGCCTAATGCTATGATTTTATAAACATTTCCGTTTTTGTCGAGGCTTGGCACATAAGCCGACATTGCCCAAACGCCTGTTCCGTCTTTTCTCTTTCGCTCGACAGTAATTCTAAAGGATTTTCCGATCAACAGACCTTGCCACATTTTCATAAAGCGTTTTTTCTCGACACCATAGACAAAGTCAAACAGGTTATTCCCAATCAGTTCTTCTTTTGCATATCCTGCTTTTTCCATTAAATTATCATTCATTCTTAAAATTGTTCCGTCAGGCAAATATTCTGCCGACATTAAGAAATAGTCAATTGAATTGATCAAAGCTCTTGTATCAATATCTTTTTTCAGCAATTCTTCTTTTTGAGTTTGTAAAATTTCGGCTTTTTCCGAAAGTTCAATTTCCTGAACTTTTAATTTTGTAATATCAGAAGCAATAACCAATACTTTATAAGCATTTCCGTGATCATCAAGAATGGGAGTAAATGTTTGTGTGAGGTAAAATTCTTGTCCGTCAGGGAATTTCAGGTGATATTCAAGGGCTTTTTTATTGATTCCCAGTCGGAGGTTTTTCCACAAGATGTCGTATTCGTCTTGCGACATATCCAGAAGTCCCAAAGAAATAAAGCTTTTTCCGAGTATCTGTTTTTTACTCATGCCAAAGAGTCTCAGAAATTCGTCGTTTATACCTATAAATTTTCCGTTCATATCATACTCGGCAACGAGCGACGAGGCGTTAAGAGATTTCAAAACGCCGCTCATTTCGGCTTCACGTTTGTTTGACTCTTGCTGTACAAGTTTCAAATCGCGCAGGTTTTGTTGCATTTCTCGGTCTCGATTTTCCAATTCTTCGGCTTGTTTTCGCGATTGAGAGAGCAGCATTGTTGTTCTTTCGTTTACTTTTAGGGTCGAAATAGTAAGGGCGATACTTTCAGCAGCGCGTTCGGCAAATTCAATCTCGTGTTTTTCTATTACTTTTAGCGAAGCAATCTCAAGAACACCAAGAACTTCATTTTCAATCTTCAAGGGTACAATGACCAAGCTTGTCGGTTTTTTTTGTCCCAATCCGGAGGTTATTTGTATGTAATCATCAGGGATTTTTTTCAGAAAAATGGTTTCTTTTTCTATGGCGCATGTTCCGATGAGGCTTTCGCCCATTTCAAGTTTTCGTTTCAGGTATTTTTTTTGGTCGTAAGCAAATGCTGCAATCAGTTCGATGAAAATATTTTTTTTATTTCTGTCGTTAATAACAAACAATCCGGCTTGTGCTGCTCCAAGATGATTTACGAGTTTGCTTAAAATTGCCACTCCCATATCTTCAATATCAAGGAATCTTTTGCGTAGAATATCGCCCAAGTCGGCAATTCCTTGACTTGTCCAGTTTCGCAGTGTGGCTTCGTTTCGTCGGAATTCATTTTCTTCTTCGGCTTTTTTCAGGTTTACATTCATGCCATTAATCGCCTCTGCAACCTTGTCGTTTTCGCTTTTCACACTGACAAATTTACTAAAATCGCCGTTGGCAACAGCCAAGCCAACCTCTGAGATTTCTTTCAACCCGTCAAGCAGCTTGTTCAGCGACAATGCCAAATCTTCAAACTCATCGTCTGTTTTCAGTTCGAGTTTTATATCCAAGTCGCCGATGGAGAATCGGTCTGCTGCTTCTAATATAACATTTAATGGAGTCGTTTTTTGGGTAAAATAATTTCTCAAATAAATAAAGGATAGTATAAAAATAAATATCCCGAACAGAATGACATTATTTCGTTCTTCGGCAAAGGTTTTACGAAGTTGATTTTCAGGAATCATAACCCGAAGTTGCCAAGGACGGTTTGTCTGGCCAATGTAAATTGGGGCTTTAATCAGATAGGCATTGTTTTCAAGCTCTATTTTTGATATGCCATTTTGAATGTCAGAGAGTTCTTCTTTGAATGTTTCGTCATCGTAAAATTTTTCGATATTTTGGAATTTCATGGTATCTTGCGATGAGTATGCGGCAATAGTTCCGTCGAATGCAATCAATGTTATTTTGGCGGAATATTCGTTTTGGTCAAACTCATGCAGCAATTGTTGGAGCGTATGCAGGCGAATATTTACTCCGGCAATGCCTAAAAAATAGTGCTTGTATTCTATTGGAGAAACAAAGGAAACTACCGTGTCGTTCTCGTGTTTTGAAGGGTGAATATAAGGGTCGATTACTACATTTGTCATTAGTTTTTTTGGCAATCGGTAGTAGTTTCCCGCGCCTTTTTTTTTGTATTCTTGCAAAGGTTCTACTGTGAAATTTCCGTTTTTAGTTTTTGTAATATAAGGAATCAGTCTTCCGGTTTTGTCGTGGTCTTCGGTTTGTGTTTTGTAGGCATCGTCGTTTGCATCAAAAGCATCTTTTTCCCACAAGGTAAAGACAGCATGGTAGTTTTTGTTTTCTAACAATACGTTTGAGAGCAAAGAAAACACTTGTTCTCTTTTGAGTATTAAGGGATTTTCTTCGTTTTTAACAGATGATAATATGTGTGCTATTGTTTCGGAAGTATAAAAAGCCTTACTGAGTTCTTTATTTATTTTTTCTGAAATTTCAAAGACAAATTTTTTCGCTTTTTCTTCTTCAGAACGCATTGCATTGTTATAATGTGTAAAAAGAACATAAGCTGTCATCAGTGCAATGATTGCAAAAATGATAAACGATACGTTTTTTAAAATCGCGGTTTTAAATGTTTTTTTTCGTCCTTGTTTCATCTGTTTATACTTTTATGAGTGATTAGTGATGGGTGATTTGCTTACGCCAAAGGTTTTCGCTTAACTTCCATCCTTATAATCATGCCGTTGTGTGTCTTTTTTGCAGTCATGGGTGTTTCATCTGTTTTTTGCCTTTTACTTTTTCAGCTACACATTAGCTACTTTTTTTGATGTAATATCAATTGCGATATTTAAAATTTTATAGGCTTTGCCGTTTTCATCAAAGATGGGCGTAAAGTTTTGCGAAATCCAGAATTTTTTTCCGCTTGGCAATCTGATGAGTTCGTCAAGTGTGCGTTTGTTTCCTTTTCTGAGGTCTTGCCAAAAAACGGCGAAAGCTCTTGATTTTTCGCCCATGCTTGTAAAATCTCTGTGATGTGCGCCTTTGATTTGTTCTTTGCTTATTTCATACAATTTCAAGAAACTTGTGCTCATATCTGTTACAAAACCGTTGATGTCGTATTCTGCAATCAGGCTTGATTCGTAGAGTGCTTCAATCACTCTGTTTTTTTCGGCTTCTTTATGTTCGAGTTCTACTTTGTATTCCTGAATCCGTCCAAACTGTTCTTCGAGTTCTTTGTCGCGCTTTTCGAGTTGGTTTTTCTGTTTTTGCAGTTTTTTTTCGTAAACGATATTTTCCGTTATATCTACTGCAATATCAATATATTTGTACGGGATTCCTTCATCGTCAAGAATTGGCGTATAGGTTTCCGACAACCAAATGTCAAGGTTTAGGTAAACGAGATGCGTTGTTTTTTTGACTGTATCTCCGGCATTCAATTGTTCTCTTATTCTCTCGTACTCTTGTTTTTCTTCGTGAGACAAGAACATTTCATGTTTTTTTCCAATCACTTGTTCTTGCTGCACACCTAATAAATTCAAAAGATTTTCATTGATATTTAAAATTTTCCCTTCCATATTAAATTCAACCACAAGCGTCGAGGCGTTCAGAGCATTTAACAAGCCTCTGAGTTCTGTCTCGCGGCGCATAGATGCTTCTTGTGTCGCTTGGAGTTCTTCAAGGTTTTGCCTCATTTCTTCTTCTTGCGAAGCCAATTCTTCGCTTTGTTCTTGCGATTTTTCAAGAAGTTTGGCTGTTTGGGCGTTTATTTTTGCCGAAGCAATAGTTTTGGCGATACTCATCGAAACTTTTTCGATAAATTGCAACTTCACTTTGTTTATTTCTACGAAGGAAGCAATTTCAATCACGCCCAAAACCTCTTGGTTTTCAATCAAAGGAATAATTACCAAATGCGTCGGATTGCTTCCTCCAAGTCCTGAGGTTATTTGAATATAATCGTCCGGTATTTCCGTAAAATGCAAAATCTTTTTCTCAATGACACTCCTGCCGAGCAAGCCAACTTTTGCATGTAAGGTTTTCTTCAAATTTCGTTCTTTGTTGTAGGCATAACTTGCAATCAATTCAAGCTGTTCGTCTTTTTCCCCTTGAGGCTTTGTCAGCAAAAAAACGCCTCCTTGATTGGCGTTGAGGTATTTTACCAGATTGCTTACAATTGTATAGGCAAGTTTCTCTATTCCTGAATCATGGAAACGTAAGATTTCGTCAAATTTTGAAAGTCCTGCATCAACCCATTTTTGTCCTTTGTCAGCATCTTCTCTTCGTTGACGGTCTGTTTCTACTGCTTTCAAATTCTTCCGCATCAAAAGCAGTGAGTTGCCTAATATGTCATTTTCACTCAAAGGCGTAAAGGGATAACTAAAATTACGGCTGCCTATTTCCTGAGCAAATTCGACGTAACTATTCATTCCTTCAATCAGTTTGTTTATTAGATTGGCAATTTGTACGCTTTCATGCGTATCTACATTTGTTATTTTCTCTACGCTATGTCCTTTTGACAATTCTTCAATCACGTTTGTCATTTTCCTGAATCTTTTTACCATCGGATTAACAATCAGAAAAGGAATAACAATAGATACGATTAGGATGCTTAGGAAAATAAACCCTGCCATCGTATCCCGAAAGGGAGTCGATTGTTGAAGTACTTTTTCAACGTTTCGCGTGAAGACTATATAATCTTTTGTTTTGGCATTGTATTTATAATGCAAATAAAAAGAGGTGTTTGTGAAATATCTCAATTTGTCGATTATTTTTTCTGTAAATCCGAGAGATACATCTTGTTTGTTAAACAAGAATTTTTGTTCTTCGGCAGAAAGTTCTATTTGTTTAACCACACTCTGCACCGGACTGAAACGCTTAAAAAACTTCTTTTGTCCGATATTTTCAACTTGTTTGTTCGGAGGAATCAATATTTTCCCGTTTTTATCAATAATAAGAGGATAGCCGTAATCTTCAATGGAATGTGTTGCAAACAAATTGTTGATTGCAACTTCATCAATTTTTTTCACTCCGACATACAACATTCCTTTGATTTCATCATTCAGGAAAAGAGGTTCATAAGCTGCCAAATATCCTTCATCAATATCAAAAGATGATTCGTGGTATAGCAATCCTCGCTCAACGGATTGTACAACTTCTGACGAGTTGGGCAGAAATGTCCCGACAGCCCTGTTGCTGTTGTTTTCAGTTGTTGCAATGCGCAGATAGCCGTCGGGGATTTTCTGGAAAATGGTTATTTCTGCATTCGCAATTTTATGTATTTCATTTAAAATATTTTCATTTTCATAAATAGGCTTGGTGTTTATATACCATTTAGGAATGCGTATATTTTTTTTCTCCTGTGAAGACATTTGGCTGGTAATTTGAAGTTCGATAAAGTCTGTGTTGTCTTCAACAATTTCTCCCATTGAGTTGAGCGTTTGCGAGGAAACAACGAGTGCTTCATTCACTTTTTGCAAATTTGCTTCGATCAATAAAGAGTAAAATTTACTTAATTCTTCAACTTGCTTATCGACAAGCCTTTTCGAGTCTGTCAATAGTTTGTTGTTTTCTTTTTGAAGCAATACAAAACTCAGGACAAGCAACATTGCGACAAAGAGTGTGCTTATCAATATATTCAGACGTACATTAAGTTTTTGCTTGTGAAAAAAATTCATTGAATCGTAATTATTATTTCATATGTTTATATTTTTATGAGTGATGGGTGATAAGTGATGGGCGATTTGCTTATGCCAAAGATTTTCGCTTAACTTCCACCTCTATAATCATCTCGTTGTGTGTCTAAAAACTTTTAATCATGGGTGTTTCATCTGTTTATATTTTATGAGTGATAAGTGATAAATGATGAGTGATAGGCGAAGCATCGCTCATCACTATTTAACTAATAGCTAAAATAGAAACAATTTATAAATATTCAATCAATTATTTCAATAGTTCGTTATTTTTTTATAACCAATTGATAACCCCAAATTTAAGATATTGTCAATACAAGATTGTATTTTTTTGATTATAAAAACATTAAATCTTCAATCTTTAACTCTCAATTCTCAACTCAACGAAGTGTTGATACTGAAAACTGTTGTAAAATTATCAAAAAAAATGCCATTGAAATTGTTAAGCCATTTTATTTCCATAAATCTGTTTTTTTCAGTTTTATATCGTCATCAAAAAACATTTGGGCAATTTTGTCAAACATTGTTGTATAATCTGAAACATAAAAGTTTTGTTCGCCTGTTTCTGCTGTATTCAACATTTTTTTCTCTGCAAGGATTTTTTTCAGATGCAATGCCACAATTTCCGAGGAGTCGATAAGTTTGACGGAAAAATCAAAAAACTTGCGAATCTGATTTTTAATCACAGGATAATGCGTACAGCCGAGTATCAGAGAATCGATTCCTTCTAACTTTTTCTGCGAAAGGTACGAGCGGATAATTGCATTGCTTATGTCGTCGTAGATGAAGCCTTCTTCGATCATAGGCACAAACAGCGGCGTTGGAAGCGAGACAACTTCTTTTTCCGGTTTTTTCGTCAATATTTTCCTCGGATATGTGCCGCTGTTTATTGTTCCTTTTGTTCCGATGACTCCAACTTTTTGTATCGTCTCGTTTCGGCAAATATGCGCCACCGTCGGGTCAATGACGTTGAGTACCATTGCCGCGTCTTTCACATGCTCCAACACGGCATCGTAGGCGGTTGCCGATGCGGTATTGCAGGCGATTAAAATCACTTTTGCCTTGTGCGACAACAAAAAATCGGCAATGCGGATAGAGTAATATTTTATCGAGTCTTGCGATTTATCGCCATAAGGCAAATGTGCAATGTCGCCAAAATATATAATATTTTCTCCGGGCAAGAGTTTTCTGATTGCTCCCGCGACGGTCAGCCCTCCAACGCCTGAATCAAAAATTCCAATTGGACATTCGGGACAAAAAGTAGTCATTTGTTTAAATTTTACTGTTTTTTTATGATTTACTGAAGATTGTCGATGCTGCGCCCAAGAAAAAGAATTATTCTTCATTCTAACAAAGGGCAAAGTTAATGAGGTGTTGTGATACAATCTCAGTTTCTTTTATAGTTCAAAAATTGCTTCAATTCATTCATACACATCTCTTTGTTGAGCCGCCAATAGGTAAAAGGCAAAGGGAAAACACGCAAGCCTGTACGATTCAAAACCTTGTATCGTTCAATGGTAAAAGCCTCGTAAAAATCTCCGGGATAGCCAATCAGATCAACGCCAATGGTTTGATTGTCATACTGCAAAATAATGTCGATGCTTATTCCTGCCACAGGATAAGCAATCCATGCAGCAATGCTGCCCAACTTGTCGATTTCCGCCTTAAATTCTGTGATAAATATATCTTTCTCTTTGGCGCATTGTTTGTCGGCACGCGGGCTTGCTCCATTTTGCAAACTTTCGATATATTTACGAAAAAGCGAAGTATTGCCCAAATCTGCAACATTTACAGAGTAAATAACATACTGCAAACTTCTTGCTCTGGTTATTGATACATTAAAAACATCGCGTTTGTTCAGATGCAAAAATGCCGAGTGGTGCGTGTTTTTGTCCACGGCAAACGAAAGAAAAACAATATCGCGCTCGTTTCCCTGAAAGGTGTAGGCTGTCCCGACAATTATTTCGTGCTTTTCAATTGCCGATACGTCAAACTGTTCTGCTATTTTTTTCATCAGATAATCAACCTGATCTCGAAAAGGGGACAATACGCCTATGGATTGGCAAGCTTTCGGGCTTAGTTCTTTCTGCGTGCAAACTATTTCGTGTATTTTTTTTATGATTATCTCTGCTTCTTGATGATTCACGCCGTTTTTATCGCGTTTTCCATTGCATTTTATCAGCACAATGCCGTCGTCGGGCAAGGTGTCGGGCTTTTGGGTCATCAAGTGCAAGGCATTGTTGTAAAAAAACGTATTGCTGAACGAAATTATCGCAGGTTTGCTACGGTAATGCTCGTTCAAAAAAACAACTTGCTCTTGATTTTCGATACTTTCATCGACAACGTCAAGAATACTTTTCTCGCGATAGTTCAGGCGGTCTTTTCCGGTTTCGACAAGGGAATATTTTTTCTTCAGGAAATTTTGCCGATCGAAGGAAAGAAAAGATACATGCCTGAGCTGATTCGGGTCGCCGGCAAAGACAATTTTTTTCGCTCGTTGCATGATTGGAATGCAAATAGCCGTATCGCATTGAGTGGCTTCGTCGATAATTGCCAAGTCGAACAGTTCGGTTCGCAAAGGAATTACCTTATATATATCGTTGAGTTTTACGAGCCAAATAGGGAAAGTTTTCAGGATAATGTTAAAATCAATCTGCTCGAAATAATTTTCCTGCATTGCTCCTGTGCGCGAACTTATCGCACGTAAAAAAAGGTTTAGTTCGTTTCTGTTCTTTCGCAGCGTTTTTTCGACTTGTGTATTGTAGCTCAGTTTGATGTATTCGACAATTAAGTCATTTATTTCTTGCAGAGATTTATCCAGCTCCTGAATCAGAGACCAGTGTGAATTTTTATAGCTGTTGAGCCAATTGATATACTTGATTACAAGTTTGGCAAATGCTTTTTGATTATTTTCATTTTCGGCAATATATTGCCCCCATTTTCGTTCGTCATCAACTCTCTTGTTGAATTTTTTTTCGCAATTATGAATAAAATTGTCAAGGTTTTTTATCTTTCGTTTGAGTTTACTGGGGCTTTTGTCTTTTGATTCTTCAGCGACATTTATTCCACTGAGCAAGTTTTTAAGGTAATGTTTCAACGCCCTCAGGTATTTTTTTCGTCCGCCTCGCACCAAAACATTGTCAATACCAATCTGATTTTCAATTTTTTCGGCAATCACATCAACCGCTTCGTCTGTTCGTGCAGCAATCAAAACAGACTTTCCCTTGCTCAAATGCTCAATGGCAAGCGAGGCAATGGTGTAGGATTTTCCCGTGCCGGGCGGTCCCACCAAAAGACTTATGGCATTTGTCGAAGCGGAGGCAATTATTTTTTTTTGTGCATTGTTAAGAATCACCGGCACTCTTTCGGTGCGGACTTCTTGATTTTCCGAAACATTTTTTCCTGCAAAAATCGCTTCTACGGGTGCAGAAAATTCGTTTTCAGATGCTATTTGTTCCAATTCATTGACAACGCCCAATGTGTCGTTCGATTTCCATATCATGGCAACAGCCGCTGCCGGCAAGAGCTTGAAATTGTCGGCGACGCTTATTTTTTTCATGTCGGCTTTTATCTTTGCTGCGGAATAGAGCTTGGGAAACTGAACCAATTCGCTGGTGTCTAAGTCCGGAAAATATTTTTCCAACACCATAGATATTTCGCTGACATCGAAAAGATGGTGCTCAAAACGGGCAATGGTTTGGTATATTTTCTCGAAAAGTTCGGTCGGATTTCCGTCTCTTTTTTTTATGTTGTTTAATGCCGAATAGTTGATTCGGACACTTTCGCGCGAAATCTGAACAAAATAATGTTCATTATTCTCAATAATTTCAGCAGGATACAACAACAAAGGGGCGCAAACCGATGCGTTCCGAAAGCCCGTCCGCTCTAATTTCCCGATAAGGAAAAAAGAACAATAGTATAAATCTGATTCTTTTCGGTAGAGTGCCAATTTTTTTTTCGTTTCTAAAGCATAATCCTCAGAAATAGGAATGTAAGGCGCAAGTTGATTTATTAACTCTTCGGAATCGCGCACAAAATGCCTGCCTTCTATTTTTTTACTGAAAAAATTTGCAGGATTAGAATCGCGGTTGTCCGACTGATAACAATCTTTGTAATAACGAATTATGGTTGAAATGTTCATTTTATCAAACAAAACTTGAGAAATACGAAACAAAGATACAAAATGTACATATAATAATGAAGAAAACAAACAGGCTCGCGAGGCAATAAAACATTCTTTTGTTTGATTCATTTTCCGAATTTAGGGCAAAACACGGCATAATTTGCCTGCATTAAAGGGTGATTTACAGGATTTTCAATAATTTAAAATTATTTTTTCATTTTGCAATGAATTGATTTGCAATTGATTGCAAATAAATTTTACATTTTTTTTATTTTATGCTTAAAATAAATTAATTAGAATTTTATTAATAAAATGAAATAATTTATATTTGCAGCTCATAAATAAAAGGTAATTTATTGATAATTAAATATTTTATTAAGATGACTAAAGCAGATATCGTAAATGAGATTTCAAAGAACACCGGAATCGAAAAACAGGCTGTACAAAAAACGGTTGAAGCCTTCATGGAAACAGTAAAAGGCTCATTAGTAAAAGGGAAAAATGTATATCTAAGAGGATTTGGTAGTTTTATCGTAAAACAACGCGCAGAAAAAACAGCACGGAATATCTCGAAGAATACGACAATTATTATCCCTGCACATAATATACCGTCGTTCAAGCCGGCAAAATCATTTGTCAGCAGAGTGAAAGAAAACGTTAAATAAGATCAAAAATAGTTAATATTTAAAATTTAGATAATTATGCCAAGCGGAAAAAAACGGAAAAGACACAAGATGTCAACCCACAAAAGAAAAAAACGTCTTAGAAAAAACAGACATAAGAAGAAGAAATAGATTTTAAGGGAGCAAGCTCCCTTAATCTCTATCTGCACATTTTGTTAAAAGAAAATCGGTACTCCTTCCTTCTAAATCTTTTTCAGATTCTTTTAACTTTATGTATGCCTGCGAAAATGAAGCAATAAGCAAGTGCGAGGCAATGCAACGAACAAGATGAAAGAAGCAATGTCAATATTTATCAGGCATTGGAAAAAAAACAGCAGCAAAGGCAGACTGAAATACGCTCTTGCCGGAGGCTTTTTCTATGTTCAATTTTTGCTTTGCTCAAATTTTTTTGTAAAACGAACAGGCATTAGTAACAGAAAAAGCAAAACGAAAACTCCCTCTGAATAAAGGCTGTCCTTTCGACGGAAGAATTTGAGGAATTGTATGGGGAAATAAGGAAATCCGTTCGCAAAGCAAAGAAAAAACCCATTGCCCATTTTGAGAAAACTCGGCGCGTGCCACGATTCGGATTTTCAGGAAAGAACTAATTTTTGAGTATAGCTGCATGGAAGAAACAAAGACAAACGAACTAATAATTAACGTAACCACAGCAGAAATAATAATTGCTTTACTTGAAGACAAACGTCTGGTTGAATTAACAAAAGAAAAAAGCAACAAGCGATTTGCCGTTGGCGATATTTACCTTGCCAAAGTAAAAAAAATCATGCCGGGACTCAATGCAGCCTTTATCAATATTGGCTACGAGCGTGATGCCTTTTTACATTATTTGGATTTAGGTCCGCAATTTATTTCCCTGAAAAAATTTACCAACAGAGGATTGAATGAACGCGGAAATTCAATTCCTCCGGACGTTTCAAAACGTGGCGAAGACATCAATAAAAACGGGAAAATCACAGAGGTTTTGTCTGTTGGACAAGCGATTTTAGTACAAATAGCCAAAGAACCCATTTCAACCAAAGGTCCTCGTCTCTGCTCCGAAATTTCTATTGCCGGACGACATTTGGTGTTGATTCCTTTTTCCAACAAAATTTCCATATCGCAAAAAATCAAATCGTCGGAAGAGAAAAACAGGCTCAAACGCCTGATGCAAAGCATTGTTCCGCGCGACTATGGAGTTATTGTGCGGACTGTTGCGAAAAACAAAAGCGTTGCTGTGCTTGATGTTGAACTTCGCGAGCTAATCAACAAATGGGAATCCTCGTACAAACAATTGAAGCACGCCTCGTTTCCGAGCTTGATTATTGGCGAACTCGACAGAACATCGACCATTATTCGCGATATTCTGAATTCGACATTCAACAATATTTACGTCAATAACGAAACATTTGCCGAAGAGGTAAAAAGCTATATCGCGAGCATTGCTCCGGAGAAAGAAAAAATTGTCAAACTATACAAAGGAAGAGTGCCGATTTTCAATCACTTTGGTATTGACAAGCAAATAAAAGCCCTTTTTGGAAAAACCGTAACCATAAAACACGGTGCGTACCTGATTATCGAACATACAGAAGCACTTCATGTGATTGATGTAAACAGCGGAAACCGCTCGAAAAAAGACAACAGCCAAGAAACAAATGCGGCGGAGGTCAATATTATTGCAGCAGAAGAAATTGCACGGCAATTGCGATTGCGCGACATGGGAGGAATCATTGTTGTCGATTTCATTGATATGCACGATGCGGAAAACAAACGCAAGGTTTTCGACAAAATGAAAGAAGCCATGGCGACAGACAGAACAAAACACACCATACTGCCACTGAGCAAGTTCGGGCTAATGCAAATTACTCGACAAAGGGTAAGACCCGAAATGCACATCTCTACGGCTGAAACCTGCCCCTCGTGCAACGGAACGGGAAAAGTTTCGCCGAGTATTTTAATCATCGACGAAATAGACAACAATATCCGTTATATTTTCAATACTTTGAGCGATGTAAAACTTACACTAAAAGCGCACCCCTTTGTTATTTCTTTCTTAAAAAAAGGCATCTTTACGGTAAGGCTAAAATGGTTTTTCAAGTATAAAAAATACATTCATCTGGCTTCCGACGAGGCTTACGGAATGCTTGAATATCATTTTTTTGACGGTTTTGAAGAAGAAATCATCTTATAACAGCCCTTTTGTTTTCTTTTGCCTGTGGTATGTGAATGTCAGCATCGAAACCAATGCGCTGAAATTTTGAATCGCATCCTTTGTTTTTTCGTTCAAGTCTTGCTTTTTGAGGCTGAGAAGCATTTTTGCATACAAACCGTTAAAACACAACTCAATGTCTCCCAGACGATTATTGTTCGATTTGCTTCTTAAATCTTTGATTGCCGGCAAGGTTTCTTCATAAATTTTAAGATATCGGGGTTCTTCGCCTAATTGGAGTATCTGAGAGTGCAGTTTTTCAAGCTCTACAAGCAAGCGGTTGAGAAAAGCCAAATGCCCTTTGACTTGAATTTTTTCAGCAATCATCTGGTGCGAAAGGTCGATGTACCAATTTGCAATTTCTTGCCAAAGATATTCTTCTTGACTGTATTCCTTTGCAATTGCGGTAAGTTCTTGTTCGTCAAAGTTTTTAGCTCTGATAATATCCTCAATTTGCCACATGTATAAAATGTATTCGGCAATGTTTGTCCTTAATTTTCGATTGGCTATAAGCATTATTCTTTCATTAATTTATCCAACTCTCGTCTTTGTTTTTTTGTAGGTCGTCCTGTGCCGCGATCGCGCACAAAAAATCCGGCATATTTATCCATTTTGAGTTTTTCCAATTCTTCTTCCGGTGTCAAATCTTCGATATATTCTGCTACGAGTTTTGCTCCCACCCTGTTTTTTAACAACTGCAACACTTTGTATGTGTATTTTACAGGATTTTTTTTCACCTGAATAATCTCGCCTACCGAAACAGCTTTCGACGGCTTGACCGGCATATTGTTTATAAAAACTCGCTTTTTTTTGCACTCTTCTGTTGCGATAGAGCGTGTTTTAAAAATCCTGACCGACCACAAAAATTTATCAATTCGTATTTCTTCGCTTTTTTTATTTTCCATTATAAAAATTCATTGTACGTTCAATTCCTATTGTTCCAAAACTTTTGATTGCCTCAATCATCATGTCAAGCCTTTCCGGAAGGGCTTTTTTTTCGCTTGCTGTCCATTTTCCCAGCACATGTTCTATTTGCTTGCCTTTGTCAAATTCGTTTCCGATGCCAAACCTCAGCCGATTAAACTTATTGTGTCCAAGCACATTTATTATATCTATCAAGCCGTTGTGTCCGGCATCTCCGCCTTTTTCTCGGATTCTTATGCTTCCGAAAGGAAGGGAAAGATCGTCGAGTATAATCATCATCTTCTCGATTGGAATTTTTTCTTTTGTCAGCCAATATTTTATTGCTTTTCCGCTCAAATTGACATAAGTCGTAGGTTTTGCTAAAACAAAATTACGACTTTTAAACTTATATTTACAGACGTAAGCATAACGTTCTTGTTTGAAAATCAGATTATTATCTTCAGCTATCTTGTCTAAAACGGCAAATCCGATATTGTGGCGCGTATTTTCATAGGCTTCCCCAATATTCCCGATTCCTACAATTAAATATTTCATGTATTTCGTTTTTTTTGCAAAAAAATTTTCGTCCATACAGTTCGGGGCAAACAAAACGCCTCAAACAGGGCAAACACGCGGGTTTGCCCTTACACTAACACTAACACTTTTTTGTTGCACACAAAAGTAATGTTTTATTCCAAAAGTAAAGAAAAATGTAAAGAAAATGCTTTTGAACAGAACCATGCGATTTTTGTTATTGAAATTAAGTAGCGTAAATCTTGAATATCTTGAAAAAAAACAGTAAATTTCTAATATTTTTGCTTCTTTTAGAAGTTGGAAGACGAAAGAAAACTTGCAAAATCTCAAAGATTTGGCAAATTTGTTGAATTAAATATAAACAAATGAGGATAGCTATCTTAGGCAAAAATTTCGACAATTCATATTTTAGTTCTATTCATACGATTTTCAATACCTTAAAAACAAATGGTGCTGAAATTTTAATCCTTGAAAAGTTTTACACCTATTTGCATGAGGTTTTCAATTATGCACCACCTGTTTTGGGAACATTTACTTCGCACGAGGTTTTGGAAAACGATATAGATTATTTTTTCAGTATTGGAGGCGACGGCACTTTTCTCGATGCGGTTACCTACGCAAGAAACTCCGGCGTGCCTATTGTCGGATTCAACAGCGGCAGGCTTGGTTTTCTGGCAGATATTTCCAAAGAACAGGTTGCCGAAGGAATAAACGCAATTTTTGCAGGTCGCTATTCCTTAGAAAAGAGAACGCTTCTGCAACTTAGGACAGAAAAAAATGCGTTCAACGATTTTTGCTACGCACTGAACGATCTGACAGTGCATAAGCGCGACTCATCGTCGATGATTACAATACACATGTATATTGAAGACAAATTCTTAAACACATATTGGGCTGACGGTTTGATTGTTGCCACACCAACAGGCTCTACGGCATATTCCTTGAGCGCCGGAGGTCCGGTAGTTGTTCCCAATACCGAAAATTTTGTAATCACGCCCTTAGCTCCGCACAATCTGACGATACGCCCCATTATTGTTTCAAATCAGAACAAAATAAAACTCAAAGTAGAAACCCGAAGTGTTAATTTTTTACTATCTTTAGATTCAAGAAGCGAAGTTTTTGACCATAATATTACAATAGAAATCGCAAAAGCAGACTTTACTGTGAATATTCTGAAATTAAACGATTATGATTTTTTTAAAACCCTGAGAAATAAACTTATGTGGGGAGCTGATAAAAGAAATTAAAACTTGTAAAATTATAATTTACTGATTGTGAATGCTTTAAAACTTGTCGTGATTTGTTGTTAAATTATTGATTATCAGCATCTTAAATCCTCAATTCTCAATTTAAAGAAGTATTTTGGAGAATGAAAAGTATGCAAAAAATATTTATACTTCTATTTATAGCCGTCGGTTTACACATTCATCTGCAAGCACAATACTGGAAAATGCGCAGGTGGGATTTGATGTTTGGAGCAGGCGCAAGCAACATGTTTGGCGACCTTGGCGGAGGCAATGTCCAAAACGGCTATTTTTTAAGTTGTCGAGATTTGAACATAAGAACTACGCGATATGCAATACATGCCGGATTGAGGTATAAAATCAGGAAACGATTTTCGGTAAAAGCAAGTTTGTACGCAGGACTGTTGGCAGCAGATGATCAAGAAGCCGAAAATTGGAGAAGAAAAGCGCGAAACTTGCATTTTCGCTCGCCGATATTAGAATTTTCTACGCAATACGAGTATTCATTTATAAAAGAAAAAATCGGTTCGCGATATGCAATTTTACACGCCGGATTCAGAAACTTGATAAACGCTTACTTTTTTTTAGGAGTCGGTGGTTTTTATTTCAATCCGGCAACAAAATACAAAGGAACATGGGTGAAACTGCAACCCCTTGGAACCGAAGGGCAAGGATTAGGCGAAAATGAGGAGAAATACAAACTTTTTGAATTATGTTTCCCCATCGGGCTTGGCTTTAAATACACGCTGACCAAAAAATGGTCAATAGGAATTGAAATGGGAGTAAGGTACACAACAACCGATTATATTGACGATGTCGGGGGTGAATACTATAATTTTGAACAAGAACTGGCAGCCGGAAAAATCACGCGGGAAGAATTTAATCCCTTGTCTGCAATTTTAGCAGATCGCCACTTCAACAAAGACGGCTCGCCGGCAAAAAATAAATTTAAAACAAACACAGGAAAACGTTCGGGAAACAAACACATAAACGATGCTTATATGTTTACAATCATATATGCCGCAAAAAAAATCAATTGGAGCGGAGGCGAAATTCCATAAACCAAACAAGGCAATTCAGCATATTGCTCACAAGAAGCCAAAAACCAAAATATTTGATGAGCAAACTTTCCCAAAAAACGAAATCAAGAAAAAGCAGCAAACATTTTGCATTGATGCGCATTCTTATGCTTACGGATTTGATTTTTAAGCAAAGTCATACTTTTTCAAAAAAAAGAACGTTTCTCAATTAGTTGATCTTTTTTTGCTAACAATTTTAGTTTCAGTATGTATATTTTTCGCGAAACTTTTACCTTTGCAAATACATCATAGAATGAATAATTTTTTTCGCAAAAGTGGAGTTTATTTTTTACCCAAAAGCACCAAATTGATAAATCGTTTTTTATGTTCAGATACAAACTTAGGATTATCATCATTTTACTATTTCTCTCATCGTTTGGATTTTCCCAAAAAAAAGTTCCCATAGGTTCAGAATTGGGAATAATCGGAGGATTTTCTTTTTATATGGGCGATGTGAATCAGGAAAAATTATTTTACGACATGCACACCGCATTTGGCGGATTGTTCAGATACAATTTCAACACACGTTTTGCCTTGAAAGTTTCGGTAATGCGCCACGAAGTTTCTGCCGAAGATTCGGATTTCGATTATCAATATCAAATTGACAGAAATTATAGCTTTGCAACAAAAATTTCAGAAGGAGCAGCACAATTTGAAATTAATTTTTTGCGCTTAGACCCGATGAAAAAAAATTCAAGCTGGAGTCCTTACGTTACAGGCGGCATTGCAGCATGGTATCCACATGATTTAGAAGAGAAAAAAGTTGAAATAGGAATACCATTCGGGATTGGAATAAAATACCTTCCGAATAAAAAACTAACTTTAGGCATTGAGTGGGGCATGAGAAAAACATTTACCGACGGACTCGACGGACTGACCGAGACTTACAACGCGGAAGTAAAAGATATGCTTGCTTATAAACAAAAAACCTTTGTAAACAACTACGATTACTATTCGTACATTGGGATTATCATCACTTTCAGACCATTTGATGCGAGTTACGATTGTCCGGCTATTCCGCGACTACCCAAATTTAACAAGTAAAACAAAACAGCAGAACAAACTTTATCATAAATTGAATTCAATGGCATATAAAGACAAGATTGTAAAGCAAAAACTACCGAAACATGTTGCCATTATTATGGACGGTAACGGCAGGTGGGCAAAAAAGAAAGGAAACCAAAGAATATTCGGACATAAAAACGGAGTGAAAGCCGTGCGCGAAGTTACCGAAGCCGCCGGAGAAATAGGAATAAAATATTTAACACTATATGCTTTCTCGACAGAGAATTGGAATCGACCGCGCAACGAAATTGATGCGCTAATGTCCTTGTTGGTTTCGACCATCAACTCGGAAACAAAAACCCTTCTCAAGAACAATGTCAGGCTGAAAGCCATAGGCGACAAAACCAACTTGCCCGACAAGGTAAGGCAAAAACTTCAAGAAGCTATTGAAAAAACCAAACACGGCACAGGTCTCACACTGATTTTGGCACTTAGTTACAGTGCGCGTTGGGAAATAACAAATGCCGTCCAAAATATTGTTGGCGATGCACAAAAAAACAAACTCGACGCAAGTGCCATTGATCACGAACTTATCAACAAATATTTGCAAACAAACGCCTACCCCGATCCGGAATTGCTAATCAGAACAAGCGGAGAATACCGAATCAGTAATTTTTTGCTGTGGCAAATAGCCTATTCCGAATTGTATTTCACAGAAACCCTCTGGCCTGATTTCAGAAAAGAAGATTTTTTCAAGGCAATTGTTGAATTTCAGCTTCGCGAACGCAGGTTCGGAAAAACCAGCGAACAAATTCAATCTTCGGATTAACAAGGGAGCATGCTCCCTTGCCTAAAAAAACCTAATTCCCAAAAAACAGAATAGAAACAAATGGAACATATAGACAAACAGAGCTTAGAAAACGCATATCGTTTATATAATTCCGGAGATATAAACAAGATAGAAGTCGGAACAACCAAAGCTTTACAAAAAATACACCATTATTTGTTTGACGGGCTTTACGATTTTGCAGGGAAAATACGAAAAAAGAACATCTCAAAAGGAAATTTTCGTTTCGCTAATGCGTTGTATTTGAATGAAATTTTGGTAAAAATTGAAGAAATGCCCGAAAATAGCTTTGAAGCAATCGTTGCTAAATATGTTGAAATGAATATCGCACACCCATTTATGGAAGGGAACGGCAGAAGTATGCGAATTTGGTTAGATATGATTTTGAAAAAAAATTTGAATAAAGTTGTAAATTGGCAACTTATAGACAAGAATTTATATCTCCAAGCAATGGAAAGAAGCCCTGTGAATGATTTGGAAATAAGAACACTATTGAAAGAAAATTTAAGCGATAAGGTTGAAGATAGAGAAATAATATTTAAAGGTATCGAACAGTCGTATTTTTATGAAGGATACGAAAAATAGCAAAGAATGTATAACAAATTTCCTTTTTCTATGATTGAATGAAAAAAAATTAGGAATATTTCCGTTTTTAACAAAATATTTGCTTACTTATTCTATTTTTGCGAACTTAGAATTAATACCGGAAAGAAAGACTTAAAAAAATAAAAAATGCAACAAAACACAAATCTCAAAGTTTTACCAACATTCATTCTCATCACACTTTTATTCCTAAGCCATTTTGAAATTTTTGCACAAAGCTCCGATCTTGACAGAATAAGTTATTCAAGCCCGAGAAAATACGAACTTGAAGATATTTCAATTTCCGGGATAAAATATCTGGATAAAAGCGTATTGATTCAACTTTCGGGGCTGAAAAAAGGCGAGGGAATAATGGTTCCGGGCGATAAAGTAACAAAAGCCATTGAAAAGCTATGGAAACACGGTTTGTTTTCTGATGTTAAAATCACGGCAACCAAAATAGAAGGGAAGAAAATTTGGCTTGATATTTATCTGCAAGAACGTCAGCGTTTGTCGAGCTTGATTTTTGTCGGCATAAAAAACCGCGAAGCCGAAGATTTGCAAGAGAAAATGACGTATTTGAGGCGCGGCGGACAAGTAACCGACAATGTTTTGAACAATGCAAGAAACACGATTAAAAATCATTACATTGAAAAAGGATATCTGAATTGCAGCGTTAATTTCATAAAAAAAGACGATCCGAACATCTTAAACACAATAATCTTACGAATAGTAATCGATAAAAAAACAAAAATAAAGATAAACGATATTATAATCGAAGGAAACGACGTTCTTGAAGACAGAAAAATTCGCCGTGCAATGAAAGAAACCAAGAAAAAACGTTGGTACGGACTAAAAAGATCAAAATTTATTGAAACAAATTTTGAAGAAGACAAGAAAAATATCATAAAAAAATACCGAAAAAAAGGGTATCGCGATGCCAAAATTGTTTTAGATTCAAGCTATAAATTTGACGAAAAAACAATCAATCTTGTCATGAAAATTCAAGAAGGTAAAAAATATTATTTTGGCAACATAAAATGGGTTGGCAACACAAAATACCAATCACAACAATTATCAAAAATCCTGAAAATAAAAAAAGGCGATGTTTTTGATCAAGAAGTTCTTGACAATCGCTTGTCGATAGACCAAGACGCGGTCAGCAATTTATACCTTGACGACGGTTATTTGTTTTTCAATGTAAATCCGGTAGAAACCACAATCAACAACGATACGATTGACCTTGAAATGAGGATCTTTGAAGGCAAACAAGCCACAATCGACAAGGTACGCATTTCCGGCAACACCAAAACCAACGATCATGTGGTTCGTCGCGAAATAAGAACAAAACCCGGCGAGCTTTTTAGCCGTTCAGACATTATTCGCTCGGTGCGCGAACTGGCTCAGTTGGGACACTTTGACCCTGAAAAAATTGTCCCGACTCCTGTTCCGAACCAAGCAGAAGGAACGGTTGATTTGGAATATGCACTTGAAGAGCGTGCGAACGATCAAATTGAAGTTTCCGGCGGTTGGGGCGCAAATATGATCGTCGGAACAATAGGCTTGCGTTTCTCCAATTTCTCAACAAGGAATATGTTCAACAAAAAAGCATGGCGACCTTTGCCAACAGGCGATGGTCAGACGCTGAGCCTCAGAGCACAAACCAACGGAAAGCGTTACCAATCGTACAGCATTTCGTTTATCGAACCTTGGCTTGGCGGCAAAAAACCAAATTCGCTGTCCGTATCAATCTATCACAGCTTGCAAAGCAACGGCGAACCCTTACATTCTGACCGAAGAAGATCCATGAAAATCAACGGCGTTTCCATAGGTTTTGGAAGACGATTGGAATGGCCTGACGACTACTTTACGCTAACACACAACCTGAGTTTGCAAAATTATACGCTCGACGACTGGAATTACTTTATTTTCTCAAAAGGAAAATCAAACAATTTCAGCTTCACAACCACATTTTCGCGCAATTCGATTGACAACCCTTTGTACACACGTTCGGGTTCGACATTTTCACTTTCTCTGCAATTGACACCGCCATATTCGATGTTTAAAGACTCGTATTGGTGGAAACTCTCGGACAACCGAATGGAAGAAGCCAAAACAAGAGCCGCAAACGAAGGTCGCAAGCTCGAAGAGGTAATTTCCGACATGGAAGACAGCGAAAAATACCGCTGGATTGAATACCATAAATGGACGTTTAAGGCAGCTTGGTACACACGCTTGGTTGATGATCTTGTTTTTCACGCAAAAGCACAGTTCGGTTTTTTGGGTTACTACAACGACAAATTGGGCGCGTCTCCCTTTGAACGCTACACACTCGGCGGCGACGGCATGTCGGGATACAGCTTGTACGGACGTGAAACCATAGGATTGCGCGGCTATTCAAACAACTCATTGACACCCTCGAAAGGGGCAAACCTTTACAACAAATTCACGATGGAAATAAGATATCCGATTACCCTAAGCCAATCGGCAACAATTTACGCCTTAGCATTCCTTGAAGGCGGGCAGGCGTGGAACAAATTCAACGAATACGATCCCTTCGGAATAAACCGTTCGGCAGGGGTGGGATTGCGCATCTTCCTACCGATGATCGGACTGATGGGAATAGACTGGGGATATGGCTTTGACGAAATTCCGGGCAGAAGCAAAGACGACTGGGGAGGTCAAATCCACTTTATGCTCGGACAACAATTTTAAATTTTCAAAAAAAATTATAAACAACTAAAATTCGTTATCAAATGAAAAAAACAACATTAATAATTTTATTGGCAGTATTCTCTTTTACTGCGTTTTCGCAAAAATATGCGTTTGTCGATACAGACTACATTCTAAGCAAAATACCGGCTTACGAATCGGCACAATCTCAATTGGAGCAACTTTCAAAAGATTATCAGAAAGAGATAGAGAATGCGTTTTCGACTGTTGATGACCTTTATAAAAAATATCAGTCGGAAAAAGTACTGCTTACCGAAGACATGAGAAGAAAAAAAGAAGAAGAAATTATTGCAAAAGAAAAAGCGGCAAAAAAATTGCAGCAAAAATATTTCGGGAAAGAAGGCGAATTGTTTGCCAAAAGACAAGAGCTTGTAAAACCAATTCAAGACGAAGTTTACAACGCCATACAAGAAATTTCCAAACAAGGAAACTATGCTTTAATTTTTGATATTGCGGCAGGCGCAACAATCATTTTCTCAAACCCAAAGTACGACAAAAGCGACGATGTTTTAGAAAAAATGGGACACAAAGACTAAACTTTTTTTATGAAGCAAAACAGGAAAAAAATATGGAGACAGAAAATTCGTTTTTTCCTGTTTAAAATTAATTGTATATATTTGTGCAATTTTTTGGATATTAAGAAAATAAAAGAATTAAATTAACAAAATAAAAAAAAACACATGAAAAGAATATTCACAATTTCTATTGTTACTTTCCTTTTATTCTTTGGAATACAAGGATTTTCGCAAAGCCCTGTAAAACTTGGGCATATTGATTCGCAAGCATTATTAAGTGTAATGCCGGAAAGAAATACGGCGCAAAATGAACTGAAAAAATTTGCAGAAGATTTGCAAGATCAAATGGAAATAATGCAGGTGGAATACAACAAAAAGCTAAATGAGCTAAACACAAAAAAAGATTCTTTGTCGGATTTTTTACTCAAAGAAAAGCAAAAAGAACTTTTGGGCTTGCAACAACGGATTCAAGAATTTCAGGTAAATGCACAGCAAGAATTGCAAAAGAAAGAAGCCGATTTGTTTAAGCCAATCATGGAAAAAGCACAAAAAGCCATAAAAGAAGTAGCCCAAGAAGGCGGTTTTACGTATATCTTTGATTCAAATTCGCTCTTGTACTTATCGGAAAACAGCATTGATATTTTAGGATTAGTAAAAAAGAAATTGGGCATTGGCGGATAAAAACGAATGTGTTTTTTCGAGAAAAAAACCGCAAAGAAGACAAAACTCTGCGGTTTTTTTTTGTGTATTTGTTAGCAGTCATTGAAAAGGAGGTCGTGTTGCACACAAAGTATGATGCTGTAAATATAGGTGCAAATAGAAAAAACAAAACAGTATTGGAAATTATCAAAATAAAATCGTAAATTTGTAGAAAGTGTAAGGGCGTAAAATATTACGCCCTTACTACAGTAAAAAACAAACAGATGAAAAAAACATTAAAAATAGGACGTTCAAATTTTGAATTAATTGTAAAAAACGGACATTATTTTGTAGATAAAACAATGTTAATATATGATTTTTACAATAATGAAAATGATATCCTCTTAATTCCACGTCCAAAAAGATTTGGGAAAACCCTGAATTTATCAATGATTGAACATTTTTTTGATATTCAAAAACCTGAAAGTAAAGAATTATTTGCCGATTTTAAAATTTCTCACGATAAAGAGTTTTGTGAAAAACATCAAAATAAATATCCTGTAATAAATATTTCACTAAAAAGCATTAAAGAACCAAATTGGGAAAAATGTTTAAACAAATTTATTAAG
>PDWJ01000703.1_pt1 | contig 46748 bp, 39 predicted proteins | sample 1430881 | NCBI WGS metagenome assembly PDWJ01 (sample SAMN01162460, study PRJNA174530) | Oral metagenome, whole genome shotgun sequencing project. | biome: Marine environment; feature: Marine mammal; material: Swab sample of the gingival sulcus; isolation source: swab sample of gingival sulcus...
CTTGCGCAGCAGGGAGAAGTCGTAGTCATAGGTGGGGAAGACGGTGGCCAGCAGGCTGCTGGTGCCCGACTCGGCCCAGTAGCTATCCAAGGTTCTCGAATCCAGCGCGAAGATGATGCTCTGGGGGTTGTAGACGTGCACCTCCCGCTCGGTGAAGCGGTAGCCGTCGTAGCGGCTGCGCAGCATGCCGAGCATTCTGTCGAAGTCCATACCCTCAACGGCCACCGCGTAGCGCTCTGCAAGTCGCTCAATTTCAGGCCGGAAGGTATCGACTAGCTCCTCCTCGGTGAGGCCGAAGAGGGTGGCGTACTCGGGCGCGAAGCTCATGTTGCGCAGCTGGTTGATGCCGCTGAAGAGGGTGATATCGCGGAACTGCGTGATGCCGGTGATGACCACCAGGCGGAGGTACTCGGTGCACTCCTTGATGGCCTTGTAGAAGCCCCGGAGCTCGTTCTTGTAGTGGAGGTGCAGGGCCTGACGGTCGGCGGCCAGCGTGTCGGTCAGGGGGTTGTCGTACTCGTCGACCAGGATGACCGGCTTGGGCCCCCCGGCATCGTGGGCCGCCCGGATGAGGCAGGCGAGGCGGTCGCCTATACCCCCCTCAGGCCTAAGGGCATACGCCTCCTCATAGGGCTGGAGCTGGCGGTTACACAAGGCATGCACGTCCTCCTCACGGGTGAAGCTCGCGGCCGAGAATCCGAACACGAAGGTGGGGTGCTTCTCCCACTCCGTCTCCCCGGCCGCCCGCCGCTTCTCCTCGGCCTTGAGGCCCGCGAAGAGCTCGCCCCGCCCCTCGAAGTAGCTCTTCAACGTGCTTATCATCAGGCTCTTACCGAACCTTCTCGGGCGCGCGAAGAACTGCACCAGCGGCCCGTGGGCGATGTCCCATATCAGGTCCGTCTTGTCCACGTAGATGTAGCCGTCCTCGCGCATCTGGGCGAAGCTCTGTATCGCGCAGGGCAGCTTGCCGAAGCAGGGCTTGCCCCTGTCCATTTCCCTATCCATGATTGTGTCCTCCAAATTTGCTACGCAAAGGTAGGAAAAATGGGCGGATGCGACGAGTGCCGGATACCCCGGCACGCCTTGGCGAGCTACGGTATTCGCCATTGCGCGCAGGGCATGCTAAATATTGCTAACTTTCGCCTGTGTATCAACATCGGTACGTGTAAAAACAGGGATGTATTGTGAGAAAACGAGTGCTAGTTCATGGCCTGATGCTGCTGCTTGGGCCATGGCTTCTACATGGCTGCGGCTTGGGGGCTAGTGCCAGCAACCCCACTGCTGCGGATTCCCAACCCCCGCAGACCGACCCCGCGCTGGGCATCCAGTGGGTATGGGTGGAGGGCGGCAAATTCATGATGGGTAGCCCGGCCGATGAGGATGGGCGCGATGGTGATGAGGGCCCGCAGCACGAGGTGGAGGTCTCTGGCTTCTGGATGGGTGCGACGGAGGTGACCAATGCGCAGTACAACGTGTTCATGAGGGCCGCCCAGAAGGATAAGGCTCTGTGGGACAGGGTGAAGGAGAGCGGCGCGAACTACCCCGGGCTGGAGTCGAAGCTCAAGGGGGCTAGGCAGCCGGTGGTGATGGTTTCGTGGGAGGAGGCCAAGGCCTTCTGCGATTGGGTCGGGAATGGCATTACGCTGCCGACGGAGGCGCAGTGGGAGTACGCCTGTCGGGCGGGGAACACAGGCCGTTTCTGCTTCGGCGATGACGAGGCCCAGCTTGGCGACTACGCCTGGTATGCGGTGAATGCGAATGGCGGGACACATGCGGTGGGCGGGAAGAAGCCCAACGTCCTCGGCCTCTACGACATGCACGGCAACGCATGGGAGTGGTGCTCGGACTGGCACGGCGCCTACATGACCGACCCGGCGAAGGACCCCGCTGGACCTACGACTGGCACCGACTGCGTGCTCCGTGGCAGCGGCTGGAACAGCGAGCCCGAGGGCTGCCGCGCCGCGTACCGGGACGGGAGCGCCCCCGGGGGTCGGTCCGACGACTTGGGCTTCCGCCTCGTCGCGCCACCCTCTCCCTAGCCCAGCCAAAAAGTTGCGTAAGCCCCCAAGCAAAACCTATTTGTCATGGGGTTTTTCCTACCTTTCGCCCAGATTTCGAAGCTGATACGCATGAAATCAATACATGTCATGGGGAAATGGTCTATGTACATAGGGCTGCTGCTGTCCCTGGCGCTGGGCTTGGCGCTGGCTGGCTGCGACAAGAAGGACAAGAACGAGCAGCCCGGTAAGGAGGACACCAACAATCCCTCTGAGCATCAGCCCCCGCAGACTGACTCCGCGCTGGGTATCCAGTGGGTGTGGGTGGAGGGCGGCAAGTTCTTGATGGGCAGCCCGGCCGATGAGGAGGGGCGCGCTGGTGATGAGGGCCCGCAGCATGAGGTGGAGCTCTCCGGCTTCTGGATGGGCGCAACGGAGGTGACCAATGCGCAGTACAACGCGTTCCTCAAAGCGATGGAGGCCAAGGGCGGCGAAGCCTGGGAGCGCACGAGGCTAAGTGGCGCGAACTATCCCGCGCTGGATTCGAAATTCAAGGGTGATAATCTGCCAGTGGTATACGTTTCCTGGGATGATGCCATGGCCTTCTGCGACTGGCTGGGAAATGGCGCGACCCTCCCGACGGAGGCGCAGTGGGAGTATGCATGCCGGGCGGGGAGCATGATGGCCTACGGCATGGGCCAGGGTGGCACGCAGATAACGAAGGATAATCTGGGCAACTACGCTTGGTACCAGAAGAATGCGAATGCTGTGACGCATGCGGTGGCCACAAGGAAGCCCAACGCCCTCGGCCTCTACGACATGCACGGCAACGCGTGGGAGTGGTGCTTGGACTGGTACGGTGCCTAATCGGCCGACCCGGCGAAGGACCCCACGGGCCCTGCAAACGGCGCCCGTCGTGCGCACCGCGGTGGCTGCTGGGACTACGGACCCAGGGTCTGCCGCTCCGCATCCCGGGACAGGCAAATCCCCTATTACCGGCTCGTCATCTCGGGCTTCCGCCTCATCGCGCCGCCCGCTCCCTAATCCAGCCGAAAAGTTGCGTAATTCCCCATCCAGACCTAGTAACCGTAGAGTTTTTATACCTTTCGCCCAGATTTCGAAGCTGATACGCATGAAAACAATACAACATGTCATGAGAAAACTGTCTATGTACGTAGGGCTGCTCTTCACCCTATCGCTCGGCATGCTCGCCCTGCCCGGTTGCGACAAGAAGGACGGTAGCAGCAAGAAGGAGAATGATACGGCCAGCGGGAAAAGCAGCACGGACCCGGGGCTGAACATCCAGTGGGTAAAGGTGGAGGGTGGCACATTCACGATGGGCAGCCCGGCCAGCGAGAAAGGGCGCTATGAGAATGAGGGCCCAAGGCACAATGTCACGCTCTCGGATTTCTGGATGAGCGCGACGGAGGTGACCAACGCGCAGTACAACGCATTTCTAAAGGCAATGGAGGCCAAGGGCGGCGAAGCCTGGGAGCGGGTGAAGGAGAGCGGCGCGAACTACCCTGGGCTGGAGGAAAAATACAAGAAGGATAATGCGCCAGTGGCATTCGTTTCTTGGGACGATGCCATGGCCTTCTGCGAGTGGGTGGGAAATGGCGTTACCCTCCCGACGGAGGCGCAGTGGGAGTACGCCTGCCGGGCGGGAAATAAAGGGCGATTTTGCTTCGGCGAGGACGAGACCCAGCTGGAGAAGTATGCTTGGTATAATGCAAATTCGGATGGTGTATATCATGCGGTAGCCACAAAGGAGGCTAACGCCCTCGGCCTCTACGACATGCATGGCAACGTGATGGAGTGGTGCTCAGATTGGTACGGTCTCTACACGGCCGACCCGGCGAAGGACCCCACTGGCCCAGAAAGCGGTATCGTCCGCGCAGTACGAGGTGGTGCCTATAGCGGCGAAGCTTGGGGCTGTCGCTCCGCATACCGGCTCAACAGCCTAAGCACAAACCGAATTGACATCTTTGGCTTCCGCCTCGTCGCGCCACAGGCTCCCTAATCCAGCCGGAAAGCTGCGAAAATTCCCCACCAGAACCTACAAATCGTAGAGTTTTTCTACCTTTCACCCACATTTCGAAGCTGATACACATGAAAGCAATACGCGTCATGAGGAAAAGGTCTATGTACGTAGGGCTGCTCTTCACCCTGTCGCTCAGCATGCTCGCCCTGCCCGGCTGCGACAAGAAGGACAAGGACAGCAAACCCACCACGAATAGTAGCAACACCCTAGAGACGGGGGAAGAGAACAAGGCGGGGAAGACTCCTGACAAGCCCGACAAGCCCGGCACGCCCGACCCGGGCAAACCCAGTACACCCCAGCCCCCGCAGACCGACCCCGCGCTGGGCATCCAGTGGGTGAAGGTGGAGGGTGGCACATTCACGATGGGCAGCCCGGACGATGAGAAGGGGCGCTATGAGAATGAGGGCCCGCAGCACGAGGTGGAGATCTCCGGCTTCTGGATGAGCGCAACGGAGGTGACCAACGCGCAGTACAATGCATTCCTAGAGGCCAACAAAAAGAACCGCGTGGTGTGGGAATGGGAAAAGGCAAAGGAGAGTGGCACGAACGCTCCCGATCTTGATGCGAAGTTCAAGGGGGATAATCAGCCCGCAGTAATGGTATCTTGGGAGAATGCCAAGGCCTTCTGCAAGTGGGTGAGGAATGGCGTGACCCTCCCGACCGAGGCGCAGTGGGAGTACGCCTGCCGAGCGGGGAGCAAGGGTCCCTTCGGCATGGGCAAGGACGGGGTGCAGATAACGGCGGAAAATCTGGACGACTACGCCTGGTATAAGGCGAATGCGGATGGTGTGACGCACGCGGTAGGCGAGAAGAAGCCCAACGACCTCGGCCTCTACGACATGCACGGCAACGCGTGGGAGTGGTGCTCGGACTGGTACGGTACCTACCCGGCCGACCCGGCAAAGGACCCCACTGGCCCGCTGAACGGCAACGACCGCATACGCCGCGGCGGTGGCTGGGATAGCGAGGTCAAGAACAGTCGCTCCGCGCAACGGGCCGGCAATAGCCTCAATCAGAAGTTCAATATGCTAGGCTTCCGCCTCGTTGCGCCTCTTGTACCTTAGTCTATCGCCCAGGCCCCAACCAGGCTCAATCAGTCGTCCGCACTCTTCCATCCAAGGCCATGGCCCCCATTTTGCAGAAAATTCGCCGCTAGATGCCCAATCCTCCCACTCCCGGGATTTTTCCTACCTTTGCTTGCTAGTTCCGGGACAAAACAGGCAAAATAGCACGAGCAATGGCGGAGAAAGATTGCAAAAACGCAGGGGAAAAGGGGGCGAAAACGCAGAACTTCCTACAGGAGATCATCGCGCGCGATGTGCAGGAGGGTACGCATCAAGGGCGAGTTCTAACGCGCTTTCCCCCAGAGCCTAACGGCTACTTGCACATCGGCCACGCCAAGAGTATATGCATCAACTTCGGCCTGGCCAAGGAGTTCGGCGGGCAGACCAACCTGCGCTTCGACGACACCAACCCCACCAAGGAGGACGTGGAGTACGTCGACAGCATCAAGGACGACATCCGCTGGCTGGGCTTCGAGTGGGCCAAGGAGTGCTACGCCTCCGACTACTTCGAGCAGCTCTACGAGTGGGCCCAGGAGCTGATACGCAAGGGATTAGCCTACGTCGACGACCAAACGCAGGAGGAAATCCGCCAGAACCGCGGCACGGTCAAAGAGCCGGGCAAGAATAGCCCCTACCGCGACCGCAGCGTAAGCGAGAACCTCGACCTCTTCGCCCGCATGCGCGCCGGGGAATTCCCCGAGGGCAGCCGTGTCCTACGTGCGAAGGTGGATATGGCCCACCCAAACATGCTCCTTCGCGACCCCATCATGTACCGCATCCTCTTCGCCGAGCATCACCGCACCGGCAACAAGTGGTGCATCTACCCCATGTACGACTACGCGCACGGCGAGAGCGACAGCCTCGAGCAGATAACGCACTCCATCTGCACCCTCGAGTTCGACGTGCACCGCCCGCTCTACGACTGGTTCATCGAAAAGCTCGAAATCTACCCTTCGCACCAGTACGAATTCGCCCGCCTAAACCTGACCTACACCGTGATGAGCAAGCGCCGCCTCCTCGAGCTGGTGGAGACCGGCGTGGTGGCGGGCTGGGACGACCCCCGCATGCCCACCATATGCGGACTGCGGCGAAGGGGGTATACCCCGGAATCCGTGCGGGCCTTCGCGGAGGCGGTGGGCGTAGCCAAGCGCGATAACGTCATCGACCTCTCCCTCCTCGAATTCCACCTCCGCGAGGACCTCAACAAGCGGGCCGAGCGGCGCATGGGCGTGCTCAACCCCCTGAAAGTCATTGTCGACAACTACCCCAAGGGCAAGGTCGAGTACGTCGATGCCATCAACAACCACGAGGACGAGAGCCTCGGGCGACGAAAAGTGCCCTTCAGCCGCGAGCTTTACATCGAGCGCGAGGACTTCATGGAGGACCCACCCAAGAAATTCTTCCGCCTCGCACCAGGGCGTGAGGTTCGCTTCCGCTACGCCTATCTACTTACTTGCCAGAGCGTTGAGAAGGACGCAGAGGGCAATATCACCTGCATCCACTGCAGCTACGACCCCGAGAGCACGGGCGGCAACACCGCGGATGGTCGCAAGGTGAAGAGCACGATACATTGGGTGAGTGCGCCGCATGCGATTAGGGCAGAGGTGCGGCTATTCGACCGGCTATTCAAAACGCTGGACCCCAACGACTTCCCTGAGGGCGGAAGCTGGAAGGACAACCTGAATCCCGACTCCCTCCGCACCGTGCAGGGCTACCTCGAGCCCTCAATGGCCGACGAGCAGCCCGGGGCAATATTCCAGCTCGAGCGCCTAGGCTACTTCGTCGTAGACCCCGACAGCCAGAAGGATGCCCTAGTGCTCAACCGCAGCGTAACGCTCAAGGACAGCTGGGCAAAAGAGCAGCTGAAATAGGAAAAGGGATTACGAATGGCCTACCAATTAGCCTTTGGATAGGCCTTCGAGGTCGGTGAAGAAGTCAGGATAGGATTTCTCCACGCACTCCGCATTCAGAATCCTAATCGGGCTTGCTGCGGCCAGCGACAGAACGGCCGCCGTCATGGCCATACGATGGTCATCGGCCGGGTCGTAGCTAAAGCCCCCAACTGGACTTCCACCCTGAATAATGAGGCTATTCCCCTCCAGGCAATGCGCTATCCGGCTGCGAAGGAGCAATTCAACGAGCTTATCCCGCCTATTCGACTCCTTATTCACCAAACGTTCCATTCCAATTATCGTCGACTGCCCCCTGCACGAGCAGGCCAAAGCCACAAGCGGGGGTATCAAATCGGGCGAATTGGTGGCATCAAAGGTGAAGGGGGCTAGCTCTCCATCTGAGGGCATAGAGAACGCTATAGTTCCCTCGTTTTCAAGGCATTCTGCCCTCATTCCAATCTGCCGAGCGATATGCAGAATGGCGCCATCAGGCTGCAAACTGGCCTCATCAAGATGGGACAAATTCACGCTGCCACTAGGCAAATGGGGGAGCACCGCCACGAAGTAGGCCGCAGCAGACCAGTCGCTCTCCAAATGTATTCGAGCTGGCCTGTAGGGGCTATTCCCCTCAAAATCAACGGTTTGTCCATCAATCCACCGAAACTTCGCCCCAAAAACCCGCATGCAATCAAGGGTCATATCGATGTAACCACGGCTCACAGTCGCACCCAGGTGCACGCGGGTGGGGTGGGGCAGGAGGGGCAGGGCCATCAAAAGGCCGGATACGGGTTGCGAGGACTGCTGGCACGAAACGTCTATTTCATGCCGGAAATTCGCCCTGCGAACGGCAATTGGAAAGCTGCCCTGCGTAATGGAAAACTCTATCCCCACCAGCTTGAGAAGCTCGAATAGACTAGAATGATTTCTTCTAACAAGCTGTATATCAGCCATTAAGCTTGCCTCAATATCCAGCCCGGCAAGAATAAATGGAAGGGTCCGGGCTAAAAAGGCCGACTGACCGCAATGAATAGTTGCGGCATTGCACCATGTTCCACGTGAAACATTGAGCGTCCTATTGTCCAGCTCTCGGAGTACGAAGAGGCTATCGGAGTTGGAAAGGTAGGTCTTCGCATCCCCTGAAAGGGTGAAATTGGAGATGCTGGAAAAGGGGGAGCTAGAAGACAAAGGAGAAGCCAAGGAGGCGAGTATAAGCGCCCGCAGAGCCTGCGATTTGGAGGCAGGAAGCTGCAAAAATGGGCTAGCGCCGGGGAATACGGCTACGCTCATACTCGCTGATTTCCTGAGAGTCAAGCTCATCGAGACCCAAAGGAATGAGGGAAACCGAAGGGGAGGAGGGGGTGTCGGAATCGAACTGCGGGTCGCCCTGAAACTGTATGGGAATATTGAGACCATGCTCACGCCAATGCGCAAAGGTATAGCCCCTTAGGTCGGTCTGCATGGTGAATTCGTAGGTCGCAATGGCCTGGTAGAAGAGCCATTGTAGGCCGGATATATAGCGTATTCGCAGCCCCTCGATGGGGGGAACAATCGGCGAACCGTAGTAGTTGCTATCCACAACGGTGCTGAAGCATTCCCAAGGGAGATTGGGAGCCTTACCATGCGGCGGGATGGTCGAAAAAACGTAGCTACACTGGCGAACGAGTGGATCTTCCGGACTCTCAATGTAGTTGACATCGAAAAGCTGCGCAACAGATTTCGCCTTAAGCGCCGTACGGTTGAGCACATACACATGCGCACCCTGCCGCTTCAGCACGTAAATCATGGCACGAGCCGCACCCCCCGCACCAAGTACCAGAACGTGCTGCCCGGCGAGCTGCAATTTTTCATGCTCTATCGTCTTGCTTATCCCCTCCGCATCGGTATTGTGCCCCCAGAGCGTTCCATCGCGAAGGGTTAGCGTATTGATTGCACCGATATGCTGAGCCTCGGGCGTAAGCACATCGAGCTGACCAAGCAGCACAGTCTTAAGGGGAGCCGTGACATTTGCACCTATAATCGAGTGATTTTCAAATATTTCCCGCAAGTCAACCGCATACTTGGTAGACATCAAATAGTACTTACCAAGGTAGGGTAGCGACGCGTAGAGATAGTAGTACAGCGAGGGGCTAATACTCCGGGAAATGGGAAAACCGAAGAGCGCAAAGTTATAGCTCTTTCTCATTTGGATGATGCAATAATCTGATTTTCAAACGCTTGATATTCATCCAAGAGCTGCTGTAGGTCGCTGGCTTTGGGCTGGTAGAGCGCGGTAGGCTCATGTAGATAGGCGTAGGTGAAGGGTGCGCCCAGCAAGGGGGCTAGCAAACGGGACCTTACGCCATGCTGACTGCTATCAATAATTATAGTATGCTCATATTCAGCATATAAAGACATTAATCCTATAGTATCGTATAGATGTTGTGCAGGAACTACTATCTTCGCATAGCTAGGATTGGCTTGCCACATTGCATCCAGATATGAACGAATTAGCTGAAGCTCGCCATTCCAGCTTTGCAAATGGTAGGAATAAATGATGAGTGCCTTCGCTGCATTTGCAAGTCTAAATAGCTGATTTCTATACGTTTGCGACTCTTCATAATCGATATCCAGAAAGCACGAAAGTCCATTCAAAAGGTAGGAAAGCGTCTCCAAACGTTGCTCATCGCTATCACCCGACTTGTAGGTCAGAATAATATTGGGGAACTTCTCCTGGAATGCCTGCAGATATGGCAAGAGGTACTCCCCATCGCGCGGTATATCGCTGGGTAGCAAATCGATACGTAGCTCTAGCCAGCCTGTGTTCACGGGTATATCCTCAGGCCTAGGAAGCGCAACAGGACCGATGGAAACGCAGGTAGAAAGAGGTAAGGCCATTACTTGATAAAGTCCTTTACCATTTCAATATCAACCCTTTGCACTACAACTTCTCCAATTCTACTCGGAATTATGAAGTTGATAGTATCATCATCCTTCTTCTTATCCTTCTGCATCGCCTCGTAGAGAACCCAGGGCAGGACCGTCGTCTCGAGCGGCAAGCCGTAAAGCGATAGAATACGCTCGATGCGCTCCACTGTATCCGCGGGGGTAATCCCGAGATGGTGGCCAAAACGTGCGGCAAACACCATGCCTATAGAAACCGCATTACCGTGATGCATACCCGTAACGCCCTCAACAGCATGCCCCCAGGTATGGCCGAAATTGAGCTTTCGCCGCTCACCAAGGTCAAACTCATCCTTCTCCACAAAGGCTCGCTTGAGGTCGATGGACCAAGCTATAAGTTCCTCCATGGTTTGCATATCAAGTCCACTGATTTTCTGGTGATTAGCCATAAGAAAATCGTAGTGCTCAATATCGGATATAATGCAATGCTTGATAACTTCAGCCATGCCTCCGACAATTTCTGTCGTCGGTAAGCTTGTAAGAAAATCGAGGTCGCAAAGTACAATCTCTGGCTGGTAAACCGTACCTACTATATTCTTGAAGCCATCAAGATTTACGGCATTCTTACCTCCAATAGCTGCATCCACCTGCGAAAGTAAAGTGGTGGGTATCAGCATGAAGCGTATACCACGCATATAGGTTGCCGCGGTGAAACCGGTCAGATCACAGACAACGCCACCTCCAATACCAATCAGGAGCGCATGCCGGTCAGCGTGCCTATTCTGCAGCCACCTATATATCTCCGTGGCAGACCGAAGGCTCTTAGAATGCTCGCCCGGAGTGACAGCAAAAACCGGAATATCAGGGAATTCGGATATCACCCTCTGCTTTAGATTATCATCCGTAAGTATAAATACCTCAGATGATTGGGTATACTCCCTAATCTGGGTAAATGGCACGCCAACCAGAATATTGGTCTGAGTACTATGCCCCTTGAGCTGTATGCTACGCATGCGACTGGTATTGTTTCTGCAAATGTAGCGTTTTTTTGCCTGATGAAGCCCCATATTGGCGGGATGCGCAGCCAGTACCAAGGGGCGAAATTCGTCCAGCTAGAGAAAATCGATTATTTTTGCAAGATATGACTACACGGCCGAGTATGCGACTAGAGAACATGGTGAAGGAAATCCTGGAGTACAGCTCGTACGTCAGCCTACCGGGATTAGGAAGCTTTAGCGTGCGCCCAATCGGGAGCCAAGCCGACGGGGCGAAGGGCGATTTGACCGCCCCCAGGATGGTATATAGCTTCAACACGCAACGACAGTTTGAGGATAACGCGCTGATTGAACATCTAGTATCATACTACGATGCTAGTCAGAAAACCGCACGAAACCTCGTCGAGGACTTTGTCATAGGGCTAAAGGAGCGGCTTGCTAAAGGGGAAAAAATAGCCTTCGCCGGCATAGGAACGCTCAAGCTGGAGGGCGAAGACCTAGTGTACACCGCCGATGCGCTACCCTACGATTCTCTACTACATACGCCAAGCTACAACCTGAAGCCAATACGTAAACCAAAGGTAAAGAATAATAGTAGTAAAGGATTGAATACAAAACATTTAGTCCTTGTATTTATCACTGTCGTTTTCATATTTGCAACAGGGCTAATTGGCTATTTCCTGTACCATAAATATAGGGGGAAAACAAACGTCGAGGCAGTAGCAGAGACCGCTAGCACGAAGGCTCAAGAGGCAGATACGCCAAATAGAAAAATTGCTGAGGATCAGGTAGAAACCGTGGCAGTTATAGACAGCACGCTTAACCAGGGAAATGCGCTTCGCGTGAGCACTGGACAGCGGCAACAGCAGATGACAACAAAAAATACAGTAAAGCCGAAGCAAACGGATGATAAGCAGCTCTGGTACATCATAGTAGGTGGTTTTTTTGCCAAGCATGAGGGTGCAGTATACATGAAGGAAGAGCGTCGGCGAGACGGTTACGATGCGCACATTCAGTTCTATAGGAACGGTTGGCGGGTAATAATCGGGCAGTATTCCACCTACCCAGATGCGCTGCGGGCGAAGAATATCTTCTGCGCAAAGAAGAATGACCCTGATGCCGCCTATGTGCCGAAAGAACCGGTTCTGCTCGATAATCTGGAGTAGCTAATCCTGTCGACAAATCTGTTGAGCTATAGGCGATAAGCTGTAAGAACTTAATTTGCACCTATAGCTAGACGGCTTGTATATACGAAGGGGAGAAAATAGCAAATATACTTGCTGCGAGTTATGAACCATTTCCATCCAAAGCATCTACTTCGGCTTGAAATGTCGAAAGTGACAGCAAGCTATGAGTGCACCATCAACATGTCTACCAGGGCCGAGCTCGCGATGCGAAAGAACAGGCACTTATACCTCCAAAGCTTTGTAGATAGCTGGTAGAGAAACATTGATGAAGAGTAGATTAGATGGCCATTGAAATCTATCTAATCCATCAACAGGCTTATTCCTACTTCTTTCCCACTTTAAAAGCAGGAAAAAAAATAGAGAAAGAGAATGGATGTTCATGAGGTGAATAAGCTCCCGTTGGGGGAAGAAGAGGGCTCAATCCGTCCGCATAGCTTTTTGGATTTTTCGGGGCAGGACAAGATACTCTCGAATTTGCGGATATTCGTTGCGGCAGCGAAGCAGCGGGGAGAAACTTTGGACCATCTGTTGCTGCATGGCCCACCGGGCTTGGGCAAGACAACCCTGGCTAATATCGTGGCCCAGGAGCTGGGTGTGGGGCTTAAGGTGACTAGTGGCCCAGTTCTCGATAAGGCGGGCGATTTGGCAGGTCTTTTGACCGGATTGGAAGTGGGCGATGTGCTTTTCATCGATGAAATTCATCGGCTTTCTCCTCAGGTTGAGGAGTATCTTTACTCGGCGATGGAGGATTTCACGATAGACATCATGGTGGACAAGGGTCCTTCCGCCCGTAGCATACAGCTGACGCTCAATCCTTTTACGCTTGTAGGTGCAACCACCAGGTCAGGACTGCTTACATCGCCCCTTAGGGCACGTTTCGGCATCAATTGCCTTCTGGAGTACTATAAGCCTGAGATACTGCTCAAAATCGTGGTTAGAAGCGCGAGAATACTCAATACGCCGATTATTGAGGATGCCGCCTTCGAGATTGCGAGCCGTTCACGTGGAACACCGCGTATTGCGAATGCTTTACTACGTCGGGTGCGTGATTTCGCTCAGGTTCAGGGCTCTGGGATTATCGATTTGGAGATTGCACGGGTCGGTTTGGCGGCATTGAATATCGATGCGAAGGGGCTGGACCATATGGATAGGCGTATTCTTCTCACGATAATCGATAAGTTCAATGGTGGCCCTGTTGGTTTGGGTACTGTGGCAACGGCTGTGGGTGAGGACCCCGGCACGATAGAGGATGTGTACGAACCTTTCTTGATAATGGAGGGCCTGATTAAGCGTACGGCAAGAGGCCGAATGGTTACCGAGCTGGGATACGCCCATTTCGAGCGTCAATATCGGAACGGTCCTGGCGACCTATTTTCCGATTTTTCGGCTTAGCGTATTAGCAACTCACGAAAATCGGAAAATCACTCGATGATTTTCTATCTATATACTTGATAATAAGGAAATTATATCTTTTTCTATCTTTGCTTTTCCATTTCTTCCAGCTGATAGTTAGCTTTTCTACTCTTACTATCTGTTTTTTAGCGCATTGATATTCCCAAGTTCTAGGAAAACTTTCGCTCTAAGTATTCCCAGACTTTTTCCGCCTTGCTAAGCCCGATTTCTGCTGCCAACTCTGCAATCCCTGCGCTGTGCATATTCCTCAACGTATGGAATTTCTCATACAGGATATTGATGCTCTTATGTCCTATGCCAGAGATCTCTTCAAGCTCAGTTTTGGCAATGTCCTTATCTCTTCGTCGCGTGTGATGCTTCACTCCAAATCTGTGTGCTTCATCCCTGAGTTGGATGATGGTTCGAAGTACATCGCTGTTTTTATCCAGTAGAATGGCTTCAGTTGATTTGGGTCGGTAGATCTCCTCGTTGGTTTCGGCCAGGCTTAAGAGGTCGAAATAGCCCCATCGTTTTACCTCCTGTAGGGTCTGTATTCCGATGCCTAATTGACCTTTGCCACCGTCGAGTATTAGGAGGTCTGGAAGCTCCTTGATGTCCATTTTTCCGTATCGCCGGCTTATGACCTCTTGCATGGTGGCGTAGTCATTTGGCCCTTCAACGCTTTTGATGTGGTATATTCTGTACTCCGATTTCGCTGGCTTACCATTGATGAAGACGACCACAGCGGAAACCGGATACGTACCGAGCGTATTCGAGTTATCGATGCATTCAATCCTTTTCGGAAGGCGCTTCAGATGCAATTCCTGCTTAATCTTCTGGAGAAGAGCGTCATTTCCCTCTATTTCTCTGAGCCTATCGCGCCTATTCAGCTCATTTATGGCATTCTTTATCGAGAGCATGATGAGCTTTTTCTTGTCTCCTCTTACAGGATTTTCGACTATGGGATATTGATTAAGTCGCTCAATTCCATCTACATTCGTGATAAGCTGATGGTTTTCCGTAGCGAAATCCTTCGCGAAGTGAAAGGCGAGATATTCCAGTAGGGTAGGGAGATTTTCGTCGAGCGGATTTACGATTTCTCTGTTGATGGATAGTCGTATCGTTCCCTGCGTAAGCTGCATGTAGTTGGCCATGAAGCGCCCGTTCTGCTCTACGAGGCCGATAATATCGTAGTTGCCGATGTGCGGATTTACTATGGTATTCTTTGCCGTATAGTTTTGGAGCGCATAGATTTGCTGATTGAGCCTTTCAGCCTTTTCGAATTCCATTTCCTCTTCAAGCTCATCAAGCTCTTTTCCCAGTTTATCGAGTAATTCCCTTGTTTTCCCCTTGATGATGTCGGCTATTTGCTCTATAGCCTCATTGTATTCCTCCCGGCTTTGCCTCGATATGCAGGGTGCTTTGCATCTTTCAATATGGTATTCGAGGCATGAATCGAAGTATCCTTCTTTGATTTTTTCCTCCTTTAGCCTGAGCTTACAGCTCCGATAGGGGATAATGCCTCTGATATTTTTGAGCATGAAATCGATTATGCCCGATGAGGTGTATGGCCCAAAATATCTGCCTTTTGTTCTATCTACCCGCCTTGTGACGACGATTTTCGGGTATTCTTCCTTGGTGATGCATATCCAGGGATAGGTTTTATCGTCCTTGAGCAGTATGTTGTACCTTGGCTTGTTCTCCTTGATGAGGGAATTTTCCAGCAGTAGTGCCTCCTTTTCATCGTTGACCACGATGTAGTCCAGGCGGTCGATTTTTCTTACTAGCACTTGCGTTTTGGCATTATGCCTTTCGGTGCTTCTGAAGTAGCTCTGTACCCTCTTTCTGAGGTCTTTGGCTTTGCCGATGTATATGATGTTGCCGTCGGCATCAAAAAACTTGTAGATGCCGGGTTCGTGGGGCAGTGTATCTATGCTTTCCCTGATGCTTTTCTTGGGAAAATCCTCTATTCCATCTGCCATTTTCCTACGTTCCACGTGGAACATTTACTGAGCAATCCGTATCTTTTCCCATTGCCCTTTTCCCATATGTTCCACGTGGAACATCATTTCTTACCGTATAAACGCCCGGTTCTTCGGCCGCATTCTAGCCAATCATCGCCAGTATTGTGGCCACATCTGCCATCTTCACGCCCGGTATCGCTTTCAATTCGCCTATCGTCTTTGGCCTATAGCGGTGTAGCTTTTCCCGGGTCTCTTTACTTACATTCCCACTTTCACTTTCTATCAGCTTCTCCGGGATAATCAGATGGTTAATCCGCTCATCGCTGGGCATACTCCTATTCTCTCGCTCGAGGTAGTTGGCGTATTTTACGCGTAGCTCAACGATGTGTATTATCTCCTCCATTCGGCTACGAATGCACTTCCTTGCATCCTTTTCCTCCCTTTTTCCTCCCTTAGCCAGGTCATTCCGCTCGGCGTTTCTGCGTATTGTTCCACGTGGAACAGTCGCTATTTCCGGCGTGATAAAACCTATTCCATTCCCCTCCTCCTTGCCAGACTGGGCTAGGAGCCCCTTCGTTTCCAGCTTCAATGCTAGCAAATCCATCAGCCGAACCTCTGGCCGGAGTAGCAATTTTGCCATCCGGCTCTTCTCGCGTATGGCCTGGCTACCTATCGATGCAAGGTAGGGATTGGCCTCCTCCGGGCTTAGCGACTCCTCCTTCAGCAGCTCGATTATCCTGCCTACCTCCTCGTACTTCGAGCGCATTTCCTGCATCTGCTCGTCAGGAATAAGCCCCAGCTCATGCCCATATGCCATGAGCCGTTCGTCCGCGTTATCCTGCCGGAGATGTAGCCTATTCTCCGAGCGGGAGGTGAACATTCGGTAGGGTTCGTCCACGCCGAGCCGTGTTAGGTCGTCGAGCATAACGCCTATGTAGCTCTCTGACCTGCTGGGTATGAATGCAGCTTTTCCCTTTATTCTGCTCGCCGCGTTGATTCCAGCGATAAGTCCCTGCGCGCCAGCCTCCTCATAGCCCGTTGTTCCGTTCATCTGCCCGGCTAGGTATAGTCCGGGGATAATCCTGCTTTCGAGCGTTTTTTCCAGGTCGCGCGGGTCGAAAAAGTCGTACTCTATGGCGTAGCCGGGTCGCACGATATGGGCCTTTTCCAGACCGGGAATGGAGCGTAGCACTGCCTCCTGAACGGAGTAGGGTAGCGAGCTCGACAGCCCGTTGATGTAGACAATTTGCCCTGCATTGCTCTCCGGCTCTAGGAAAATCGGATGCGATGCCTTATCGGGAAACATGTGGATTTTATCCTCGATGGATGGGCAGTAGCGTGGACCTCTACCATCGATAACATGCTGATATAGTGGCGATTGGTCGAGGTTATCCGCAATGATACGAAGGCTTTCCTCCTTCGTTGCGCTCAGTAGGCAGGGTAGCTGCTCTAGCTGGGAGACCCATCCCTTGTCGTACGAAAGTGTTTCACGTGGAACATCACCCCACTGCTCCTCGAGCCTTTCAGCGTCAATGCTCCGAAGGTCTATCCGGGCCGAAGTGCCGGTTTTGAAGCGTAGCTTTCGCAAGCCAGCCTTCTCAAGCTGATTGCTCAGCCCCATGACGGCGGGCTCATCTATCCTCCCCCCCTCCGTGCTGCGCATGCCCACGTGTATCTTCCCGTTGAGAAAGGTCCCGGCCGTGAGTATTACCGCGTCAGCTGCAATTTCACCCCGAAATTCGCTCCGTATCCCCCTGCATTTCCCATCCTCAATCCACAGCTCGCGAATGGTCTCCTGCATGAGGTCTAGCCCTTCCGTACTCTCGACTATTTGCCGCCAGTAGTAGGTGAAAAGCTCCCTATCGCACTGTACCCGAGGGCTATGCATGGCAGGACCTTTAGAGCGATTGAGCATACGGTACTGTATCGTGCTGATATCGGCAACTTTAGCCGTATATCCACCCAGCGCATCAATCTCACGCACAATCTGGCCTTTGGCAATTCCCCCTATGCTCGGATTGCAGCTCATCTGGGCAATCTTCGTGATGTCTGAGGTGATGAGCAGCGTACATACACCCATCCGTGCGCTGGCCACGGCCGCCTCGCAGCCCGCGTGCCCCGCGCCAATAACGATTACGCCGTAGTTCTCAGCCATCTATCGCTATGCTTCAATAAGCCTCTTGAAGTATTCGAGCCACCTATCCTCCTGCCTACGCATCTCCTCGGCCTCCTTCGGGCCATGGTCATCGTAGCCCAGCATGTGGAGCAAACCGTGGAAAATAACTCTAACTAGCTCCTGGTATGTCTTTGTGCCAAAGCGCCTTGCATTCTCCATTATGACGGGAATGCAGATGTATATGTCGCTCTCTATCTGCTCGCCCTGCTGGTAGGGAAAGGTAATGATGTCGGTGTGGTAGTCGTGCTGGAGGAATTGCACGTTAATGCGCTTAATCTGAGGCTTTCCGCACAGGATATAGTCCAGCCGTTCTATCCTTGCCCCCTCGCTTTCCGCCATGGCATGGAGGCTGGCCCGTATCTCGCGCTTATGGCGCAGAAGGTAGTCGACCCCGTCCGTGTGGAAGCTGATAGACATGCCCTTTTCCTATTGTGTCGCCTCGGCCAGGAAGGTGAGGCAGCAAATCCGTCCTCCCTCGCGGTACTCCAGCTCGTCCGTAATAGTGCGGATGATGAATAGGCCGCGCCCGCTGCATTCCTCTATGTTCTCCGGCGCGGTCGGGTCCGGGACGCTGTCGGGGTCGAAGCCGCAGCCCTCATCGCGCACCTCGAAGCTGAGCCGATTGCTCTCGTGCCGGTAGCTTAGGAAGACGCTCTTCCCCCGATTGTAGCCATTACCGTGGCTCATAGCATTGATAATCGCCTCATGTACAGCGAGTTCAATGTACTGTGCCTTAAGCTCAAACTCCGGATACTGCGCAACGATGCCCCCGATTTGCTTGTTGATATCGGGGAGTAGGTCCAGCTGGGAGGCGAATTGTAACTCACTCATTGCGCAAGGGTTCAGCACTATTGCTTACAGTTTGGTGAAGCGCGAAAGTAGAACTTTTTTCGCTATTACGGTATCAGCCATTTCTTCGGGTTCTTCGGTTTGAAGCCATGCCATATCTCAAAGTGCATGGTGGAATGCTCCGAATTGCCCTCGGAGTAGCCCTTTCCGAGCACCTCGAGCGCATCCACCTGGTCGCCAACGTGCACCTGCAGCGCCGTCAGGTTGGAGTAGAGCGTTAGGTACTTTCCATGCCGTATGATGACAACGTCGCCACCCCCCGGAATGTGCGCTATCTTCGAGATTGTGCCAGCCGCCACGGCCCGCACATCGGCGTTTTTCGCTCCCATGATGTCTACCCCCTGGCTATCGGTCTTCACGTTCTTGAAGAGCTTGCTCTGCTGCTGCCCGAAGTTGCGCGTGATTGCGCCCCCAGCGATGGGCCAGGGGAGTTGCCCCATGTTCTTGGCGAAGTTCTTCTCGCTCTGCTTGTACTTCTTGGTCTTCTTCGTCTTTTCATGCTTAATGGCCTCTTCTGCAAGTATTTGCCGTATCGACGCATTAATCCGCTCAATGCGCCGCTGGTCGGCCTCCATCTGCTTTCGCAGCTCTTGCTCCTTGCCCAGCAGCAGCTGTACCTCCTTGTCGTACTGCTCCTTCTCCTTGATCATCTGCTCGCGCGTCTTCGACTCCTCACGGCGTATTAGGATGATTTTCCCGCGGGCGATTTTGAGCGTGTCGCGTTCCATGTGGAGCAAGCTATCCTTCTGCTGTATCTTTACGTGCTGTTCGCGCTGATAGCTAAGGTATTCACGGTAGAAACGTAGGCGGCGGTAGAACTGCATCAGGTTCTCTGAGGCCAGAATGTAGAGCAAGATTTGGTTCGACTTGGTTGTGAACTGCGCGGAGCGGAGGAACTCGGCGTAGTCGGCCTTGAGCTGCTTGATTTGCACCTCCAGCTGCTCTATCTCCTTCTCCTTGCTCTCTATGAGCTCGCCGTAGAGTACTGTCTGCTTCTCCAGGTTCTTGATAAGCGCGTTTCTACTTTCAATTTTCTGCTCTATCAGGCTCAGTTTCTGCGTGCTAATCTTCTTGCTTTTCTCGCTCTGCTCTATGAGCCGGTTGGTGTTAGCAATCCGGTCGAGGGTTTGTCGCTTCTGCTGCTCGAGGCTTTCGATGTTCTTGCCGCCCGCGGGGAGCATTGCGCACAGTAGTAGAATGGGGACGAGAAAGAGCGTTTTCTTCATGGATAGGGTATCGGTTTCTCCGGGTTCGTTCGCAATGGGATGCTGTGGCCTTAATACTCTTCTTGCTTCTCTTCCAGCCTTTTACGTAGGCCGTATTCGAGTTCTTCCCTTTTGGCCTGCTTGGCCTTATTGGCGTAGATTTCGGCGGCCAGCTTCCGGCCCATTGCTTTGAGTAGTAGGCTGTAGTGCATCAGTATCTCGCTCGGTGGCTTCTCCTTAAGGCTTAGTATTCTGTTGAATACCTCCTTCGACTTCTCGTAGCGCTTCAGCTTATACAGTATATAGCCGTAGGTATCAAGGTAGCTAATGCTCTCCGGCGAGTACTCGAGCGACTTTTTCGACAGCTTCAGCGCCCTGCGTAGCTGCGTGCTGTCGTACAGGGCGATGTTGTAGGCGAAGTTGTTCATAGCCAGGTCGTTCTTCGTATCCGTCTTGAGCGATTTCCGGTAGTAGAACTGCCATTCTTCGTCCCCCTGCTGGGCGAGGAGGTCGGCCTTGAGCGAGTAGAGCTGCGAGAGCTCTCTCCGGCGGTTGTCGCGATGCGATACCTCTATCGTTTTCTCATCGTTGAACGGTATGCTGATTTTCTCCTTCTTTGTCAGGGAGCTTATTAGCTTCTTCTTCTTATCTATGTGACTATCAATGCTATCCATCATGCTTTTATCGCCCATGAATTTGCTGATGGCGACGAGGTAGGCCAGCTGCTCATGGATGAAGAAGGGGTAATTCGTGAAGGTGTGCCGGATGGCGTAGGTGCGCTCGTCCCATCGCAGGCTGCTATCGGGCAGGAGATGGCGGTACTCCTGCTTGATGAGCTCGCCGCGGAAGGCCATTACCGTGCGTGGATTGTCGATTATTTCGCGGATTTGCCGCACAATGCCCCTATTATCGCCGATTTTCTTGTAGTAGCTCAGGATGCCCTCGCGGATGAGATTGTTGCTCACCGGCTCGCTGAATATCTTCGCGTAGACCTGGCGCACGTCCTCCTCCAGCAGTATGTGCGTCGGCACGTAGTTCGCGCTGATGGCCGCTATCATGACCCCCTTCTCCACCTTGCCAATCTTACTGTACTTCTCGAACTGCGAGCTGGTAATCTCCAGTATACCATCGAAATCCTCTATCTCGGTGAGGGAAGAAAAGGCCAATATCGCCTCCTTGGGCTCAATAAGCTCAATTTCGGAAAGTCGGCTGATGTAATGGCTTATAAGCTGCTGATTATGGCATAGTTGCGCCGCCCGGAGTAGCTTGCGCATGCTGTTCCCATCCTTGGGGTACTTCTCTTCGCAGAGCTTGCCGTAGCGCATGGCCCGGTCGCAGGAGTCCATGACGAGGTAGGCCGCCTGGTAGAGCCAGTATTTCCGCGGATTCTCTGGCAGCATGTCGGCGTATTGTTCAAGCGTATGTATCACGCTATCAGGATGTACACGTAGATATTGTTCAGCCATGGTGTAGATATCCGGCGCGCTCCCCGGGTTCAGCTCTACGCACCTCTTTGCCGTCCTGAGCGCCTCCTCCTTGAAGGCGTCCTCATTCGATATGAGGTTCAGCTTCTGCAGTTGGTAGTAGTAGTTCGTGCTGTCGAGTTCCACAGCGAAGCTGTTGAAGAATAGCGCGGAGTCGTATTGCTGCGCGAGGGCGTACTCGTCCGCCAGCTGAAAGTACAGCACGTCGTTCCACGGCTCCTTCTCCAGCTGGCGTAGTAGCACGCTGGTTTTCTGCGTATTGAGACGCTTTTCCTCCTCCATTTCCTCAATATCGCTCATCCCGGTGCTTTGCTCCTCGCTTAGCCCCTGCTTCTGCGCGACCTGCGTCTTGCAGCCGCTCAGCCCGAGGAGTAGGCAGCAGGCCAGAGCGACCATCGAGCTTGGAAGTTTTATATCGCAGATTTTCATTCTCTTATCGGTCCTATATTAAAGTCCTGTATGACCAAATCCCTGCTCCCCCCGCTCACTCACAGACAGACTCTCGACCTCGCGAAATCGCATCCGTAGCACGGGGGCAAGCACAATCTGGGCTATTCTGTCGCCCGGTCTTACTTCTACGCTTTTCTCGCCGTGATTGATTAGCACTATCTGTAGCTCGCCGCGGTAGTCGCTGTCTATCGTGCCGGGCGTGTTGAGCACCGTGATGCCCTGCCTTAGCGCGAGCCCTGACCGTGGCCGAACCTGCAGCTCGTAGCCCTCCGGTATCTCGAAGTAGAGGCCAGTGGGGATGAGCGTGCGTTGCCCCGGTTCTAGGCTTACTATGCATTCCAGCAGGGCGTGAACATCTGCGCCAGCGCTGCCCGCCGTGGCGTAGCGCGGCCGAATCGCCCCTTCAGATAGCCTTATTTTTACCTCTCTATCCATCTGTTGTAGAGTTGCTTAGCCGTGGTATTCTCCAGCCTCATGAGAGCATATAGTAGGCCTATGCCTAGCACGCTGCGCGCTATGAGCAGGAGCGCGGTGCTTTCCATCTGTAGGCTCATGCCCAGCCATATGCATAGGCCGCTTGCCAGCGTGGCGAGAATGATGCGGCCGTATTCATAGGGAACGGGGAAATGGCGCTGACCGATGTACAGGCACATGCCTATCATGGCGGTGTAGCTACATACACGGGCGATGGCCGCGCCGTAGTAGCCGAGCCGGGGGGTGAGCAGCAGGTTGACCGCCACGGTAACGCCCGCCCCGCTGAAGGTGAAGAGCGCGCCGTACCAGGTCTTTTTCTGTATCTTGTACCAGAAGCTGGTGTTGAAGAAAAAGCCGTACAAAGTGTTGGCTATCAGGAGTATGGGTACTACTCCCAGGCCCACTCTGAACTCCTTGCCGACGAAGTACTGCAGTATGGGTAGGTAGAAGATGATGCCGACCATGACCAGGAGGGTGAAGTAGCTGAAGTACTTAGTGACCATGGCGTAGACCTTTGGGTCGTTATCTCCCTGAGCCTGAGCGAAGAAGAAGGGCTCGGCCGCGAACTTGAACATCTGGACGAAGAGCACCAGCAGGACGGCTATCTTCACGTTCGCGCCGTAGATGCCCAGCTCGTCCATCGGGTTATTGCTGGGGCTCAGTAGCTTGATGAATATACGGTCGAGAAACTCGTTGACTACGCCGCCCAATCCGCTGATAAGGAGGGGGAAGGAGAAGGCCATAATCGGCTTGAGCCTCTCGAGCGAGCCGAATTTAGGGAGGCCACCGGTCATAATGAGCGCGGCCGCAAGCGAGAAGCAGGACCCGGCCAGGTTGGCCAGGAAGACGTAGCCCACGTTGAAGGAGGGGGCGTACCAGCCCCAGGCGCTGAAGCCGGTGAGGAAGATGAGGTTCAGAGCTACGTTGATGATTACGCTTAGTATCTTAATCCCACTGAAAATCAATGCTTTACCCTGCCACCGTAGCTTATCGAATACTATGGCGGCGAAGGCATCGATGGCGAGGATGGCCGCCGTCATGCGGATGAAGCTCTCGTTCCCGCTGTAGCCCATGGCCTGGGCTATACCATCGGTCCAGAGCAGAGAGGCGGCAAGGAAAAGCGCTGAGCTACAGAGCAAAAAGTAGAATATGCTGCCATAGGTCTTCTCGCTCTCCTCCGGCTTGTTGACGTCGGCGAAGCGGAAGAAGCCCGTCTCGAGGCCGAAGGTCAGCACGATGAGCAGCATGGCGACGTAGGCGTAAATCTCGGTGATTACCCCGTACTCGCCCTGGCTGAACACCCGGGAGTGCAGCACCACTAGGAAGTAGTTCAGCAGGCGCGGCACGACGCTGCTCAGGCCGTAGATGGCCGATTGGCTTGCCAGTTTTGTGAGTATCCCCATGGCCGCTAGTAGGTCATCCCCAGTTTTTCAAAGTGCGGAAATCCGAAGTTTATACCCACTAGTAGGTTCTGTAGGAAGCTGTTACCGAAGTTCGGTAGGTAGTCGAGCGTGAGGCTCACCGGCCCGAGGAAGGTCTGGTAGAAGAGGCTTATGTTCCCGAAGAAGTAGAGGCCGTCGGTCAGCTTCCGGTAGACGGTTTGCTGGTTTTCGCCCTCCTGCATCTCAAGGAAGGGGAGGAAGGCGTATGCCTGCCCCTGTATGTAGAAGTTTGGTAGGATTTGCACCGTAGGTAGCAGTCCACCAGCGGCATAGTGTAGGCTCCGCAGCTGCTCAATGAACATGGATTTGCTCGATAGGGTGGGGGTGAATGCCGGGGAGGTGAGGAGGTCGGAGGAGTAGTTGGCGGTTTTGGAGCGGAGGGTGAGCTGCGCAGCCCCACTTAAACCTAGAGTGAAGCGTTTTGTGGTGAAGTCGGTGAAATAGAGTGTATTGGCGTGCGCGGAGGCCCATTGGTGGAGGTGCTTTGTGGCCCGCACCCTGTTCGATGTGGTGCCCGGTACATTCTCCTCATCTATGAGCATGTAGCCCAGGCGTATATTCCAGCCCTTGCCCTCAGTGGGTAGGGCGCGGTAGTTGTAGCTCGCCCGCTGGAGGTCGAGCCCGGCGTAGAGGTAGTCGTAGACGTTCTTGTCGGGTTCGTCGAACTTGCTGAAGTTCTTCACCAGGTAGTAGGTGTCGTTGCGGGTGCCCAGGTTGACGGCGAGCTTGCCCTGCGAGTTGTAGGAGAGCGGGAAGCCGAGGTGGGCGTATAGGTAGGTATCGCGGATTTTGAGCGAGCTGCGGGCCTCCTGCTTGAAGATGGCGATGGGCGAGCCGCTCTCGTAGTTCAGGTGGTTGAACTGGTAGCCCAGCTGGTAGTAGAACTGCTTGGGTAGCTGGAAGTCCTGCCGCCAGCCGAGGTGCGCGTTGGAGTGGTAGCTGCCGAGCGTGCCGTAGCCGAAGGCGCGCCCGGAGATGCGGCGTAGCACCTTGTAGTCCACGCCGATGAATATCTGGTTGTTGTTCCGGCTGGAGATGTTGCCCCCCAGGCAGATGTCGAGCGGCCAGGCTCGCTGCACCTTCAGGCGGAGCTGGAAGAGCTGCCGGAGCGAGTCGTAGCTTGCGGAGGGGTAGATGCTCTCCAGGCTCGCATCGGCGTAGAGCTTGTAGTACTCCTTGACGAAGGCCTTGTGCGAGAACGCGTTACGGTTCCGGGATATGGTCTCTCGGATGTAGGTTCCGTCCGCGCTCTTAACCCCCTCGAGGATGATGTCGTTGGAGTAGATGAGCGCCGGGAGCTTGGCCCTGTAGGCGGCGCGCTCCTGGCTGAGGGTGGCGGTGTCGGCCCGGCGCGCGATGCGGGCGCGGATGGCGGGCAGCTTCTCCATGGTGGTCTGGTAGCCCACCGCGACCAGGGAGTCGAGCTGGTCGAAGTCCATGACGCCCACGCCCTCCAGGTGCATGTTGATGGATACGCCGAGCGAGTCCGGCATCTTGTAGTCGGTCGGGTTCATCACCAGTATCTCAATCTGGCTCAGGACGTTGCTCGATTCGGGCTTGGGGCTCGCCCCCGACACGTTGCTCCCGATGAGCACATCCGGGTGGAAGTCCTTGGCCAGCACGTTCCACGGGTAGTTGTTGTATATGCCCCCGTCGAAGTACATGGTGCTATCTATCTCAATGGTAGGGAATAGGAGGGGGTAGGTCATGCTGGCCCTCACGCTCATGCCGAGGTTGCCCGAGCGGAACACCTTCTCACGCTTGTTGTAGGGGTCGGAGGCCACGCAGCGGAAGGGGCGGAAGAGCGAGTCGAAGTTCTGGCCCGCGAGGGCGTTCGGCGGCGAGGCCATCTCCATGATACCCAGGTCCATCTGCGTGGTGTTGATGAGGTGCGAGGGCAGCACCACGCGCACCACGCTGTCGACCCAGCGCAGGGAGAGGGTCACCATCCGGCCGTCGTTCTTGTACTCCTTGAAGGCGTACTGGTACTGCTCCGGCACCTTGCCCTGGCTCCAATCGCGGAAGGCCTGCGACTTGAAGAAGGCCAGGATTTCCTCCGGCCCGTAGCCGATGGCGTAGAGCGAGCCGACGATGGAGCCTATCGACGTGCCCGCCACGTAGTCTATCGGTATCCCATTGTCCTCCAATGCTTTAATTACACCAATATGCGCCATTCCTTTAGCTCCTCCACCGCTCAGCGCCAGGCCGACAGACTGGGCGCTGGCCACCCCCGGCGCACGCAGAAAAAGGAGCACCGCAGCCAGAGCCAAGCAGCCCCAACGGCGAAAACGTAGCATCATTGGACTATTTGCATTATCTTGCACCCGAAAATTAGTTATCTTGCACCCAATCACAAAGGTACAACAATGAATCGTTTCCCAAAGTTTCTAACCCGTGGGCTCATCGCCCTTAGCATCCTCTTCATCATGCACAGCTGCGCCGTTCAGCAGAAATACCCCAAGAACCTCTACGTGGTGCGCATGTCCACCACCAAGGGCGACATGATCATCCAGCTCTACAACCAGACGCCGATTCATCGTGACAACTTCCTCAAGCTCGTGCGCGAGGGATTCTACGACGGGACGGCCTTCCACCGCATCATCAAGGGCTTCATGATACAGGCCGGGGACCCCGCGACCCGCACCATGAACCGCGACTCCGTGTACGGAACGCACGACGCGGGCTACACCATCGAGGCCGAGATTCGCCCCGAGCTCTTCCACGTCAAGGGCGCGCTGGCCGCGGCCCGCACCGGCGATGCGGTCAACCCCGAGCGTCGCTCCTCCAGCTCGCAGTTCTACATCGTGGAGGGCGAGAAGCAGGCTCCCGAAACCCTCCTCCAGCTGGCCAACCGGCGCACCTACCAGATGAAGAACCGCCACGCCAACGAGGTGGCCCAGGAGTACCTCAAGACCGAGCTGCTCAAGCAGCCCGACCTCACCGACGCGCAGAAGAGCGAGAAGCTGCAGGAGGTGGGCCAGAAGGCCTTCGACGAAATGCCCGATTTCGTGTACCCCGACGAGGTCATGAAGGTCTACGAGGAGCAGGGCGGCGCGCCCCATCTCGACGGCGACTACACCATCTTCGGCCACGTGATCGAGGGCCTCAACGTGGTGGACTCCATCGCCAAGGCCCAGACCGGCGCCCGCGACATGCCCGTGGAGGACATCATCATCAAGAAGATGGAGATAGTGCAGGTGCCCACCATGCAGAAGTAGGCCCGGCCCATGCTTGAGAAGATAAAGGAGCTCCTCGCCCAGGTCGAGGATACGCACGCCGAGACGGCCGAGGAGATAGAGCGCTACCGGGTGGAGATGCTCGGCCGCAACGGGCGGATTCCGGCACTCTTTGAGCAGTTCAAGACCCTCCCGGCCGAGGAGAAGAAGCGCCTCGGCCAGACTATCAACGCGCTTAAGAACCGCGCAGCGGAGCGGCTGAAGGAGCTCGCGGAGCGGCTGGAGGTGGAGGGCGCGCAGGGTGACGATTCGCTGGACATGACCCGCCCTTCGCACGCAGTGCCCATGGGTAGCCTCCACCCGCTGAGCCAGGTGCAGCGCGAGATTGAGCGTATATTCCAGCGGATGGGCTTCTACATCGCCGATGGCCCAGAGCTGGAGGACGATTGGCACGTATTCTCCGCGCTCAACTTCCCGCCCGAGCATCCGGCCCGCGACATGCAGGACACCTTCTTCATCGCCAGCAGGCCCGACGTGCTGCTGCGCACCCACACCTCCTCCGTGCAGGTGCGCACGATGAGCGCGCAGAGGCCCCCAATCCGGGTGATATGCCCCGGTCGCGTCTTCCGCAACGAGGTGATATCCGCCCGGGCCCACTGCCAGTTCCACCAGGTGGAGGGGCTCTACATCGACCGGGAGGTGTCCTTCGCCGACCTCAAGCAGATACTCCTGCACTTTGCCCGTGAGATGTTCGGCCCGGATACGCAGATACGCCTGAGGCCCAGCTACTTCCCCTTCACCGAGCCCTCGGCCGAGGTGGACGTGAGCTGCAACCTCTGCGGCGGCAAGGGCTGCGGGGTGTGCAAGCAGACGGGCTGGCTCGAGATTCTCGGCTGCGGCATGGTGGACCCCGCCGTGCTGGAGGCCTCCGGCATCTCGTCGGAGGAGTACACGGGCTTCGCCTTCGGCATGGGCGTGGAGCGCATCGCGATGCTGCGCTACGGCGTGGGCGACATCCGCCTCTTCTTCGAGAACGACGTGCGCTTTCTGGAGCAGTTCTAGCGGCGCGGCGCATGGCAATGGCTAACGGATGTAGGGCGTGGGGAGGCAATTCTCCACGCCCTACTGCTTTTGGTGGATTGCTGGTGGCCAAGGCAAAGAATAGGTCTAAATTGCAGTTGTAAGTTGCTAATTTACAGCATTTTGTGTAGAACGAAACGAAACCCTATCTTTGAATCTTCTTAGAATGGTCCAATGGTTTTCCTACTGAACGCTTGAATGCAATTAATCGATAGATGCTTGAGTATGAAGAGTAATACGATGATAATGAGGAGGCTACGAGTGCTGCTCATAGCTGTTCTTCTGCTGCCGGGCATGGCCTACTCGCAGAGCGAGCAGAACGCCGTGATCTACACGGTCTTCGTGAACAGCGTGCCCGATGGTTTCCAGTACCCTCTTTTCGGCTTCGTCAACATGGCCCGTGGCCGGCATGAATCGCCCCAAATCGGCTTCGTGAACAGCACGGCGGGGGACTACGAGTCTGTCCAGATGGGCTTCATCAATACCAACCGCGGGGCGACTAGCGGCGCGCAGATGGGCTATGTGAATGCGAGCCGGAATGGGGTGGATGGGGCGCAGGTTGGGTTGATTAATGTTAGCGAGGAGAAAATGGATGGTGGACAGGCTGGCCTGGTCAACATCAGCGTCGACAGCGTTGATGGCGCGCAGGCTGGGCTGATCAACGTTAGCAGGGAGAAAATGGATGGCGCGCAGGCTGGGCTGATCAATGTTGGCGGGGAGAAAGTTGATGGTGCGCAGGTCGGGCTGCTCAACGTCATCAAGAAATCGCTCCGGGGTGTGCAGCTGGGCCTGTTCAACTACGTCGACACGGTGGGGAGCGGCGTGCCGATAGGGCTGCTCTCCATCGTACGCCGCGGGGGCTACTTCGCCTTTGAGCTGTCCACTAGCCCCCACGCCCAGCTGGGCTTCGCCTTCAAGGTGGGCGTGCCGAAGTTCTACTCCATCTGGCAGCTCGACTACAGCAACACGCTACCCCGTCTGCTGGGCACCAGCTTTGGTATCGGCACGCTGATACCGTTGACGGACAGGCTGTTTCTGAACCCGGAGGCCCGTGGGGTGTGGCAGTTCAGCAAGCGCTCGGTTGTGAACTCCTACAGCCTCAACGCGCGCTACGAGGTGGCGAAGGGTTTGCAGCTGGTCGCCGGGCTAGTGGGTGCCTACTTCTACAGGCGGGGGGACGACCATTCGTGGTTCTGGTTCGCGAAGAGGGATTTCGGTTCGTCCTCGCGTGTGCTGGTGGGGGCTCGCCTTGGGCTGAGCTACAGGCTGTAGGATAATATTCTGATTGATAAGGGTATAGGGCGTGGTGCTTTGTTCCCTGCGCCCTATAGCTTTTCGTAGGTCCAGTCGCAGTCGCCGCGGGTCTCCTCGCGGAGGTCGAAGGCCGCGCCGATGCCGTAGATGGGCTTGTTCTTGGCGCGGTGAGGCTCTGCGTAGCGCCGCTCCTTGATTTGCGCCAGGGCCGTTTGCCCCGTTTCCCGGCCGGGGCCGACCTTCAGCTCGAAGATGTAGATGGCGGCGGGCAGCTCCAGGACGATGTCGGAGCGGCCGTGGAGGGAGTGCTCCTCGGTGCGGACCCGGCAGCCCAGGGCGGTGAACCAGGCGTAGAGCGCGACCTGGAAGAGCTGCTCGTATATCCGGGTTTTGGTCTGCTGGCGCTTCTGCTCGCTGGGTAGCAGGTCGATGGACTGCGTCTGCTGCTGGCCGACCGCGCTGTAGGGGATGCCGGCGATGAGGGCGAGGAGTTCGCCCATGGCCCGCTCAATGTGCTGATTCTTAAGCTCTTGCATGAATTTGCCGCTACGGGCCGGGTGTAGCGGCGCGATGCTGGGGTTGAAAATCTTGAGCAGCACCTTCCAGAAGGAGCTTTCGACCTCGCGGTTGGGGAAGCGCAGGGTGTAGCTCTCCGTCTCGTAGTCCTTGATGGTGAGGTAGCCGCTCTGGAACAGGAGCGGGACGGGGTTCTGACCGCTGAAGTCGAGCTGGTGCATCTCGATGGCGTCGAGGGGGATGGGCTCGGTGAGCAGCTCGAGGTCGAAGGTGTAGGTCGGGAAGACGGTGGCTAGGAGGGCGGGCATGCCGGTTTCGGACCAGGTGTTCGACAGCTGCTTCTGGTAGAAGCAGAAGAGGAGGCTCTGGGGGTTGTAGACGTGGAGGGGCGAGCTGGTGAAGCGGTAGCCGTCGTAGTAGTCGCGGAGGATGCTCACCGCCCCCTCGAAGTCGATGTTCTCCCGCGTGGCAATCTCCTCTATCTCAGGCTGAAACTCGCGAATGAGCTCCTCCTCCGTGATGCCGCAGAGCGCGGCATAGGCCGGGTTGAGGCTCTCGTTCATGATGCTGTTCACCCCGCTGAAGAGGCTGAGCTCGGTGAACTGCGTGATGCCGGTGATGATGGTGCGGTGGATAATCTCGCCGCTCTCCTTGATGGCCTTGTAGAAGCCCCGGAGCTGGGCCTTGAAGTGCTGGTGTAGCTCCTTGAGGTGGGGGGCGATGGTGTCGGTGAGCGGGTTGTCGTACTCGTCGACCAGGATGACGGGCTTGATGCCGGTCTGCTGGTAGCTTACGCTGAGGAGCTTGGCGGTCCTCTCGCCTATGCCCCCCGCTGGTGCTATTCCGTACTCGCCCTCGTAGGCGGTGAGCCATCGGTCGAGCACATTGTGCACATCGTCCCGCCCGCTGAAGCTCGAGGCCGAGAAGCCGAAGAAGAAGGTGGGGTGCTTGACCCATTCCGTCTCCCCGGCCTCGGCCCGTAGCCGCTCTATCTTGAGCCCCTCGAAGAGCTGCCCCTCCCCCTCGAAGTAGCTCTTCAGCGTGCTGATCATGAGGCTCTTACCGAAGCGGCGCGGCCGGGCGATGAACTGCGAGGCCGGGCCGTGGGCCATCCTCCAGATGAGGTCGGTTTTGTCGACGTACACGTAGCCCTCCCCGCGTAGCTGCCTGAAACTCTGCACGCCGATGGGGAGCTTGCGTGGGGTCAGTTCCTGCGTCTGGCTCATGCCTATTCCTCCTTTAGCTTTCCTATTTCGGCAAAGGTAGCGATAATTTTCGCACACCCCCCTGCGAATGGGCGCCTTTCTTCGCCTGCTACGGGAGTCGCAGCCCTGTCACCAGCTTGATAGACCAGTCTTTCCCTCTTTCCTTCGCGATTTGGTCGCCGTAGGGTGAGAAGGCCCCCTGCACGCCGATGTTGATCGGGTAGTGTATGCGCAGGAGGTGTACATCGAAGAGGAGCGATGCCCCGACGGTGCGTATTGGCTGCCAGCGGAGGTCCGCGCTGAGCACCTCCTGCCAGTTGAACCAGAAGGAGGAGTAGGCCCGCTTGAGGTAGAGTAGCCCACCGAGGTTCCAGTCGGGGTAGCCCCACGGTAGGGTGTAGGCGGCCCTTGCGCTCCATGCCTCTACGCCGCGGCCGGCGGTGCTGGGCCGGATGTAGGCGTAGTCGCTGTTGGCGAAGGTGCGGACCTGCAGGGCTTTAACGCGCATCTGCCGGTAGAGGCTGCCGGAGAGGGCCAGGGCGTGGCTCCGCCAAAGGCCGGGCAGGTTGAGGTGCCCGCTGAGCATGTAGGCATCGCCGAAGAAGCTGCGGGGAAGGATGGTGGATAGCTGGGTGACCCCGATGTTGAAGCCGAAGCGGGGTGCGAGGTCGCGGAGGCCCGTGTGGGTATGCCACCCGAGCTGGAAGCCCACGCCGAGCTTGAGCCGACCGTCGGAGAGATGCAGGGGGGCTTTCCCTCCGCCCGGCTTCGTGTCCTTATCTTTCAGGATGAATGGCTGGCTATCGCCCGAGAGCGTGGCATGGGGCTCGAGGGTCCAGCTGCCGCCGGACACCGGGAAGGTGAAGGGGACGTAGGCCTTGATCGAGCCGCTGAGGTAGTTGTGGCGGAAGAATCTGCGCTTCGCGGTCTGGGCATGAAGGTCCGTGTTGTGGTAGATGGCGGAGATCTTCAGATGGGGTATTATGCCCTTGTACTGCAGGGAGATGCCACCGCCGTAGCCATTGTTCCAGAAGTAGCCGGCCCCCAGGCCGAGGGTGCCCACGTCGTTCTGCGAGAGGATGCTGAGGCCCAGGAGACCATCCCATCCCTCGTTGAGGCTGGGTTGCTGGAGCGAGAAGATCGGTAGCCAGCTGTGGATGCGGAGGGCGTTGGTGATGCCGTAGTAGCGCCCCGCCTGGCCCACGGAGTCGCGCTTTAGGCGGGGCTCCAGGATGCGGTCCTCGCCGGGGTGGAGGGGGTAGAGGCGCGAGCCACCGATCGTGCTGACCATCTCGCCCATTCTGAGGGCAGGCGAGTGGGATATGCGGTATCCATCCACCTTGTAATCAGCGTAGTAGTAGCCCTCCTCGGGGGAGTAGTCCCCCTCCTCCACCCCGTACGAAGGGAGTAGCACTAGCTGGAGGCTGTCGCTCTTCGCACCCTCTAGGGGTATGCTGAAGGCCCGGCGGGCGTAGCGGTAGGTCGCGCTGACCACAAGGCTGTTCCCGTAGCGGGTAAGCTGGGAGATGTCGGTGAGGGCCGGGCCGTAGATGGTGTCGGTGCGCCCGTTTTGCCAGTCGTAGCGGAGGAGGGATGTCCCTTGCTCGCTGGCCACGCGTACTACCGTTTGCCCCCGGTCGGGTAGGGCGAGCAGCTCGCGCATCTCGAGGTTCTGCGGTAGGCGGGCGGTGTCGGTGATCTCGCCGGTCTCCATGCTGAGGCGGATGAGATGGTGGCCGTCTTCCGAGGCCTCGATGGTCTCGATGCAGGAGTCCCTGAGGTTCAGCACGGGCGAGACGGCGTGCAGCCCGTAGCTCATCCTGTCTACCCTTCCGCTCTTGAGGTTGATCACCCACACATCGCTCCCGACCACGTTGCGCCAGATGGGCGAGGGGTCGAACTGCGCCAGTACGGCCATGCTGTCCGCGTAGCGTATGCGCCCGTTGGGGCCCTTCAGCCTGTAGATGGTTCGGCGGTGGAGCTTTTTGTTCGTCCCGAGGCGCTGGCTCATGAGGCGTGGCCCGCCGTGCCATCCTCGCTCGAGGTAGGCCAGCTGCTGGCCACCATCGAATACGTGCGGGTAGCGCTGCTCCTTCCACTCGCCGCGTGGCTGGGGCTGGGGGTCTATGCGGGGGTCGAAGTTCGCCTGGTAGAGCGAGTCGGCGTGCCGCATGGCGTTGTCGAAGAGCATGCGGCGGCTCAGGCCCGTTTTGTGCTTCAGAGCCCAGTACGTGGTGAAGAGCGTGAAGGGGTACTTGCCCGTAAAGCGAAGGACGTAGGGCCAGAGCTCAGTGCCGAAGTCGTGGGTGCCGGCTTCCACCATCATCGAGCCGAAGGAGTAGTGATTCGGGGTGAAATGGCGCAGCGAGCGGTTGAGGTACTGGTCGTATTTTAGCCGCTTACCGCTCAGTAAATCAGCTCGGTAGGTCTGGTAGGTGCTGCCGGAGTTGGCGCGGCCGAAGCCCGTGAGGCGGCTCTCGTTGTAGATGGCGTCGCCCTCCAGGAACCACGGGGGGATTATCGCGGCGGCGATGCCCACCGCCTGCTCGCCGATCAGGAAGCTGGCGAAGTGAACCGTTCCCTGGCGTAGCGCGTTCATCTGGGCGTAGTGGCGAATCTCGTGCGAAACCAGATGCTTCAGCCACGGGACGGGCGTTTCCTCCTCGCCCCCGGTGCGGGTGAATAGCTCCATGCGGGAGGGGGTCCAGATGACGCTGCCGTTGGGCACCGAGCTATAGTTGCGAAGGATGAGGGGGTAGCGTATGCCGTTGGGCCGGGAGAGCCAGGACACCGTGGAGAAGCGCTGGGCGTACCGCGCGACCTGAATGCCGAGGGAGTCCTGCCCGAGCGGGTAGATCACGTCGAACTGCCCGAGCCGGTAGTGAGAGCGGGCGAAAGAACCGGGTTCCGTACTCGGTATATAGTACTGACCCACAGATGTTTGGGCTGTTAAACCTACGAGTAGTAGGGATAACATTGCAACGACTATACTCTTCTTCATAGCCTTAGTTATTGTTGCTGCCCAGCTCCTGTAGGAAGGGCAGCACGAGGGACATATCTTCTTTACTGGTAATCTTTATGTTACGTCTATCACCCTCTAGCACGGCATAGCTTGAGTAGCTGGCTTTTGGGCTGGCCGTGAGCACGAGGCCGAATTCGTCAGTGGGTTTTAGCAATGGGTGCGAGTTGCGGTAGAGGAATGCATCCCTAATCGTTTGGTATCTAAAGCATTGAGGAGTCTGTACCCGGAGGAATCGCTGGCGGTTGGGCGAGCCGATTATGCTCCCGTCGCCGTTCATCTCCAGGAGGGTGTCGGTGGATGGGATGGCGAAGGTCGCGGCCTGGTGCGTTGTCAGGATGCTGCGGACGGACTCTAGCATTTTGCCCGTAAGGTACGGACGTACAGCGTCATGGATTACTATTCCATCATTGGCCTCCAGCTTACCCAGGGCCTCTAGCCCATTGCTCACCGAGTGGCTTCTATCCTTCCCGGCGCTGGCGAGCGTGAGCCGCTGGCCGTGCTTTAGCCCCTTGAGGTAGCCCCTCCAGAAGTCGCGGTAGTCGTCGTGGACCACCAGCGCGATGCGCTCGATGAAGCTCTGCGCGAGGAGGGTTTCTAGGGCGTATTCGAAGACGTAGCGTCCGCCCAGCCGAAGGTACTGCTTCGGCCTTGTAGCCCCGAAGCGTGTACCCTTCCCCCCGGCGAGCAGGATAGCATATATCTTCATAGCGAGACGTTTAGACCCTATATCCTCGAAACCTACTGCGAATAATTCCCGCCATTTGTCGTCGCAACGAGGGGAATAACAGCAGGGATGACGGCACAAACGTAGCAACAAATATCGAACCCCTGAGTAGGAAATCCACTATCGCTCCTTTTGCTGGTATGAAAAAGGCAGGAATGGTGGCTAAAGCCGTCAGGCTAGCGAACAGGAGTAGCTGCCTGATTGAGTGGCCGATATCTATGCCATCGCGCATGAGCCAGAGGTACTGCCCCTCTATGACAAGCTCGGTGAGGACGTAGGCGTAGGCGGCGCCCATTATGCCGAAATGTGGTATGAGGAGCAGATTGAGTATTACATTGCTAACTGCCCCGATTATCAGCGTCTTAAGCACGCCCTTCTCCCGCCCTATGGACATCGCGGCGTGGTAGAGAGCCATGCCCGAGAGCGCCACTGCCGCGGCCAGCACGGCGAGCACGGGGGCCGAACCCTCGAAGGTCGGGCCGAACATGAGCTGGCTTACCGGCTGGGCCGTGGCGATGAGCCCCCCGCCGATGAGGAAGCCGGTGAACATCCCGAAGAAGAGCTGCTGGGTGAGCGAGGCGCGGAATTCGGCCATTCGGCCGTCCTCGTGCAGCTTGGCCAGGCGGGGCATCATGACGTTGCCGACCACCGTCACCATCGTGATGCCAATGCGGGCGAAGCGGGCCGGGAAGTCGTATATGGCCACGTCGCGGGTGCTCTCGAGCGCGTGGATGAAGAGGCGGTCGGAGGAGAAGATAATCATTGAGAGCACGGAGGGGAGGAAGAGTAGGAGGGCGGGGCGGAGCATGGTGCGCAGCGTGGTGGACAGGCGGGCGAGGCGTATGCGCACGCCGTAGTGGTGTAGGGGAGTCCAGTAGAAGAGATTGCTGAGGCTTACCGCCCCCTGCTGGAGGATGATGAAGAGGGCGAGCTGGCCTTCGTTCCGCACGAAAATCACGATGGAGAGCGTGCCGACGACGCGTATGCAGACGGTGCGAATGGCCACTTTATCGTAGCGCTCCAGCCCCCCGTAGAACCAGGTGAGGTCCGTGCCCGTGCCTAGTAGGTAGAGGAGGAAGAGGAGGTAGTAGAGGCTGTTGCCGTCGGGCATGCAGAGGGCCCAGAGGCTGAAGGCCAGCATGGAGAGGGCGGTGAAGAAGAGCTGGTAGGTGATGCCCTGCGAGAAGACGCGCTGCAGCTCCTCAGGCCGGTCGCGGAGGCGGGCCACCTCGCGCAGGCCGTAGATGGGGAGGCCCAGCAGGCCGAAGACCCCGAAGTAGCCCACCACGGCGAAACCGAAGGAGCTGATGCCCAGCAGCTCGCTGCCGAGCACACGGGTCACGTAGGGGGTGAGCAGCAGGCCCAGCAGGACGTTCGACACCTGCATAGCCGTGATGTACAGCGCGTTACGCCCTACGCCCACGGCCCGGCTACTCCTCTCCCCCCTGCATGAGGTACTCGCGGATGAACAGCTCCAGGTCGCCGTCCAGCACCCCCTGCACGTCCGATGTTTCCACGTTGGTGCGTAGGTCCTTGACCAGGCGGTAGGGCTGCATCACGTAGTTGCGAATCTGGCTCCCCCACTCAATCTTGCGCTTGCTACCCTCCACGCGCATCTTCTCCTCCTCGCGCTTGCGCAGCTCCAGCTCGTAGAGGTGCGACTTCAGGATGCGCATCGCGTTCTCCCGGTTCTGCAGCTGCGAACGGGTCTCGGTGTTCTCCACCACTATGCCCGTCGGGATGTGGGTCAGGCGCACGCCCGTCTCCACCTTGTTGACGTTCTGCCCCCCGGCCCCGCTCGAGCGGTAGGTGTCCATCTTCACGTCGCCGGGGTTGACCACAATCTCGATGTCGTCGTCGATGGCGGGCGATACGAAGACCGAGGCGAAGGAGGTATGCCGCCGCGCGTTGGAGTCGAAGGGCGAGATGCGCACCAGGCGATGCACCCCGTTCTCGCCCTTGAGGTAGCCGTAGGCCGCATCGCCGACCAGCTCCATGGTCACGGACTTGATGCCCGCCTCCTCGCCCTCCTGCAGGTCTGCGAAGATGCACTTATACCCGTTCCGCTCCCCCCATCGCTGGTACATCCGCATGAGCATCATGGCCCAGTCCATGCTCTCGGTGCCCCCCGCCCCGGAGTTGATTTTCACGATGGCGCCCAGCGAATCCTCCTCCCGGGAGAGCATCCGCCGCAGCTCGAGCCGCTCCACCTCGTCGAGGGCGCGCCTGTAGGCCTCCTCCACCTCCGCCTCCTGCGCCTCGCCCTCCTTCCAGAAATCGTAGGTGACGCTCAGCTCATCGCTCCGGCCGCTCGCGCGTGCGAAGTCGTCTATCCACCGCCCTATGGAGGCTATTCGCCGCAGCTGCTGCTCCGCCTCCTCGGGTTTGTCCCAGAAATCGGGCCGATTGGTCTGCGCCTGCTCCCGCTCGTGGGCCGCACGTTTCCCCTCGATGTCAAAGATGCCTCCCCAGCGATAGCACTCGCTGCTCGAGGGCCTGCACCATCTCCTGCGTTACCTGCATCTCGATTCTAATTGCCTAATTACCAAGCGCTAGAGGAATTCCTCCCCGTAGCGGTCCTTGAGCTGCTCTGCCAGGTCCTTGATCTCCTGCTCGCGCGCCACGGGGCAGACCAGTAGGCCCTTCTCCGTCTGGCTGACGATGTAGCCCTCCAGCCCCACCAGGATGGCGACGTTGCCCTCGGGGATGCGCACCACGGAGCGACGGACATCGTCGAGCAGCACCCGCCCGGAGAGCGCGTTCCCCTCCGCGTCGGTGGCCGTCTGCTCGCCCACGCTGGACCAGCTCCCCAGGTCGGACCAGCCGAAGTCCGCCGGCAGCACGTACACGTTCACCGCCCGCTCCATGATGGCGTAGTCCACCGAGATGCTCGGCAGCCGCTCGTAGATTTCCTGCACGCGGATGGTGAATACCGGCCCGCCCTCCATGTCGCCTATCCCCTCGAAGAGGTCGTATATCTCCCGCTGGTAGGCCTTGAGCGCCCCTTGGAAGGCCGACACCCGCCACAGGAATATGCCGCTGTTCCAGAGGTAGCTACCGGAATTGAGGTAGCCTTCGGCCAGCTCGCGGGTCGGTTTCTCCACGAAGTTCTCCACCCCGCGTACGGCTCCGTGGTCCGTCGGCGCGCCCATCTGGATGTAGCCGTAGCCCGTCTCGGGGCGGGTGGGCTGTATGCCCAGGGTGAGCAGCGCGTCGCGGGTTTTGGCGAACTCGTAGGCCTGGCGTATCATCGCGTCGTAGCGCGCGTCGTCGACAATGAGGTGGTCGCTGGGCACCACGAGCATCACCTCGTCGGGGTGGTGCGTGGCGATCATCTCCGCGGCGAAGGCTAGGCAGGGGCAGGTGTTGCATTTCTGGGGCTCGAGCAGCACGTTCCCGTGGGGCACCTCGGGTACCTGGCTGTACACCAGGTCGGCGTAGGGCGTGGCGGTGACCACCCAGACCTTCGTGCGGCCCACGAGGCGTAGGGCGCGCTGGTAGGTCATCTGCAGCAGGGAGCGCCCCGTGCCGAGGATGTCCAGGAATTGCTTTGGCTGCCGCCGCGTGCTTGCGGGCCAGAAGCGCACGCCAGCCCCGCCGGCCATGATGACCACGTGCAGGTCCTTAATCTTCTCGTCCATTGGCTCGTTCATCCGACTGTACAAGGCTAGCGGCTCGCCCTTCGCACCGGCAGGATCAGGCAGCCGAGTATACCCACAAGGCACAGGCCCAGCAACATCGTGCGCCCGCTGAAGCTCCACGGGGCGACCACCAGGCCGACCAGGGCGATGCCGCACGCGAATAGCACGTAGGCGCGCAGGGTGTCGAGGCCGGAGACCATCGGCAGGAAGGTGGCGTAGGCGCCGAGCAGGGCCAGCAAGAGGTGGAATTCCGTGGCCCGGCTCACCAGGGGCTCTTCGATGGCGCTATCCAGGAGGTAGAGCCCGAGGGTCAGGCCCATGAGTACGGCGAAAGACCACTCCAGCACCTTCCGCCACCGGGGATGGTTGCCCGAGAATAGGTGTCGCATGCAGCTCTGAGGTGGGGCTTACCAGGTGATGAGACGCTTGGGTAGCGGGTTGATGAGCATGCACGGGATGTCGATGTCTATCACCCCGGAGGGGAAGTAGAAATCCCGCTTGTTGCTCATGATAATCAGCATGTTGGCATCGATATCCTTGGCGAACTTGAAGACCTCGTCGCGGAAGGCCTCCTTGCTCGCGGCCGTCTTGATGCCGTAGACCACGTTGCGCGAGCCCAGGATCATCTTCGCGAAGAAGATGTTGTCGTTCATCTGCTTCTTGGCCGTCACCTCGGTGAGCGGCGGGCGGATGATGTTCACGTTGCAGTTGTAGTAGGCTGAGAGGAAGGCGACCCACTTGATGGTCTCCTTCGCGTCCTTCGACTGGTCGAGCGGCACGACGAGCTCCTGGTAGTAGTGGTGCTTGGGCATCGCGTTGATTGCGATGTAGGGCAGGGTGTCGGTGCGGTCGAGGCGGACCTTGCCGAGCGCGTTGAGCAGGTCGATGTCCTTGTCCTTGTTGTCGTAGGACGAGGGGGTCACCACCAGGCTCAGGTTCATCGACTCGTAGAGTTCCTTGAAGGCCTTGTGTAGCTTCTTGTAGCTCACGACCATGGCCACCACGTTGACATCGTAGAACTCGCGCTGGGATGCCGGGGAGTCGCTGTTGGCAATCTTCCGCCGGTAGTCCTCGAGCTGCGCGCGGTACTTCTCCGAGAGGCGGATGGCCTCCACGTCCAGGCGCTTGCGGGCCTCCTCGAAATCGTTGTCGAACTCGCCGCGTCGGCCGGGGTAGCCGCCCTCCGGGATGAAGTGCACCAGAACGATGCTATCCCCCACCATCTGCGAGAGCTGGTACGCATGGCTGAATGCATGCTCACATGCCTCGGTGAAATCCCAAGGTATCACTATACTCCTACTCTGTCCACTGCCTGTGTTGTCCATCGCTCATGAATAATTGCTACATTTTCCACGCAAATGTAGCAAATAAAGGGTAAATCTACGCGCCCTTGGGCACATTTGGGTACTTTTTCTGACGGGATTGCGTTCCCAGCCGGTTTTGCCGCCTCAATCGGTCAGCGCGCCGCTGCCCACGAGCCGTTCGTCATCATACCATGCGGCGAATTGCCCGGGGGTTGCGCCCCGCTGCGGCGAGTCGAACACCACGAAGAGCTCGCCTCCCTCGCGGACGAGCCGTGCCTTCTGCAGCGGCTGGCGGTAGCGAAGCCGGACCGATACCCCGCGCGACTGCCCCTCGGCCAGCCGCTCGTCGGGGTCGAGCCAGTGCTCCCCCTCGCGCTCGGTCGATGGCTCGATGCGCACCACGCGCCGGTTGAGCAGGGGGTGGTCGTGCCCCTGGCCAACATATACGGTGTTGCTTTCAATATCGGTGGCTAAAACGAAGAGCGGCAGTGCCTTACCGCCAACGCCGAGGCCCTTTCGCTGGCCTATAGTGTAGAAGTGCGCGCCCTTATGGTGGCCAACTACTAGTCCGTCCTCAGGCTTTATATCGTAAGCGCCTGATTGCGAGAACAGACTTTCGCCTCTATCTCTCGGGCTGAACGTTCGGGGTATCTCGATGATATCGCCCTCCCTACTCCTCAAGCGTTGCGAGAGGAATGTGGGTATATCCACCTCGCCCACAAAGCATATGCCGTAGCTGTCGCGACGCTCCGCCGTGGCGAGCCGTAGCCGCTTGGCGATGGCGCGTACCTCGTGCTTCTCCAGCTCCCCCACCGGGAACATGGCGTGGGCCAGCTGATGCTGCGTGACCTGGCAGAGGAAGTAGGACTGGTCCTTGCTCGCATCCACGCCCGCCAGGAGGCTATAGCGTTCCTGAGCATTGACCGTGTAAGTCCCTCGTCTACAGTAGTGTCCTGTGGCTACGTAGTCGGCACCCCGGCTCGCCGCCACATCCCAGAAGGCCGCGAACTTGATTTCCCGGTTGCACAGCACATCCGGGTTGGGCGTGCGCCCGCGCTCGTACTCGCGGAAGAGGTAGTCCACCACCTGGCTACGGTACTGCTCGCTCAGGTCCACCACCTCGAAGTCTATGCCTAAACGCCTGGCCACCAGCTCGGCGAAGCGCGAATCCTCCTCAAAGGGGCAGTCCCCTTTGAGGAGGCCAGTCGTGTCGTTCCAGTTGCGCATGTATATCCCCAGCACGTCGTGCCCCGCCTCCTTGAGGAGGTAGGCCGCCACGGAGGAGTCCACGCCACCGGAGAGGCCGATAACAACCCGTCTACGCATCTAGTCCAGGCTGCCGATCATCTTCTTGGGGTCTACCCTTTGGTCGAACTCCTCGGCCGTCAGGAAGCCCAGCTCCAGGGCCGCCTCCTTGAGGGTTGTCCCCTCGGCGTGGGCCTTCTTGGCGATCTTGGCGGCCTTCTCGTAGCCGATGTGCGTGTTGAGGGCCGTCACCAGCATGAGCGAGTTGTTCAGCAGCTGCTCCACCACCGGGGTATTGGGGGCGATGCCCACCACGCAATTGTCTGTGAGCGAGACGCATGCGTCGCCTAGTAGGCGAGCCGACTGCAGGAAGTTGGCAATCATCACCGGCTTGAAGACGTTGAGCTCGAATTGGCCCAGCATGCCCCCGCAGGTGATGGCCGCGTCGTTGCCGATGACCTGCGCGCAGACCATGGTCATGGCCTCTATCTGCGTGGGGTTCACCTTGCCCGGCATGATGGAGCTGCCCGGCTCGTTGGCCGGTATGATGATTTCGCCTATGCCGCTGCGTGGGCCGGAGGCCATCAGGCGGATGTCGTTGGCAATCTTCATGAGCGAGACGGCCAGCTGCCTGAGCGCGCCGTGCGACTCGACGATGGCATCATGCCCAGCCAGCGCCTCGAACTTGTTCTCGGCCGTGCGGAAGGGCAGTCCCGTGAGCTCGGCTATGTGCTTGGCTACCAGCACGTCATAGCCCTTCGGCGTGTTGATACCCGTGCCGACGGCTGTGCCCCCGAGGGCCAGCTCCTGGAGGTGCGGCAGGGAGTTCTCCAGGGCGCGGAGGCCGTGGTCGAGCTGGCTCACGTAGCCCGAGAATTCCTGGCCGAGGGTGAGCGGCGTTGCGTCCATCAGGTGGGTACGGCCGATTTTCACCACTTCGCGCATGGCCTCGCTCCGCCGGGCCAGCTCCTCGCGCAGCTTCCTGACCCCGGGAATGGTCACCTCGACGAGCAGCTTCAGCCCGGCGATGTGCATGGCCGTGGGGAAGGTGTCGTTCGAGGACTGCGACTTGTTCACGTCGTCGTTCGGGTGCACGAGCCGTTCGCCCTCGCCCAGCTTCTTGCCCTGGAGCTGGTGCGCCCGGTTGGCCACCACCTCGTTCATGTTCATATTGCTCTGCGTGCCCGAGCCCGTCTGCCAGATGACCAGCGGGAACTCCTCGCTATGCTGCCCGGCGATGATCTCGTCGCATACCCGCGCGATGAGCTCGCTTTTCTCCTTGGCCAGCACGCCCAGCTCATGGTTGGCCAGCGCGGCGGCCTTCTTGAGGTACGCAAAGGCCACGATGATCTCGCGGGGCATGCTCGCCGGGGGGCCGATTTTGAAGTTCTCGAGCGACCGCTCGGTCTGCGAGCCCCATAGCCGGTCGGCCGGCACGCGCACTTCGCCCATCGTATCCTGCTCTATCCTGTAGTCCTTCATAATGCTAGTGTTTATTACTTATTCTTTCTCCGCAAATGTACGGAAAAATCTCCCTAAATCCGCAGAGCTACAGGGGATTTCGCAGATATTTTATGGGACGGAGGGTGTTCGCATCAGGGGTTCGATGGGGTCCTGCCTGTGTGGATGCACAGGCCGGGCGCTGCTCTGCGCGGCCATCCTCCTTCGGGATATCCTGCGCGATGTGCGTGTAGCTAGGTGGATTCGGCTGCGAATTGGGTGGCGATCCGGCTATTTGTGGCCCTTCGCGATGCGGAGTAGGGGGTAGAGTAGGGCGGGCAGCACCAGGATGAGCAGCAGCTGGGGCGCGTGGGCGAGGGTGGCGTAGGTCAGGCCCTCGGCGCGGCTCAGGCTGAAGGTCTGCAGCCAGAGGGCGACGGCCAGGTGGTAGGAGCCGATGCCCCCCTGCACGGGGACGAGCATGCCGAAGGTGCCCACCGCCAGGATGGGTAGCGACATCAGGAGGCCTATCTCGCTGGTTGAGGTGATGGCCAGGGTGACCGTGTAGGTGTTGAGCCAGTACAGGAGCCAGAGCAGGAGGGTGAGCAGGAGGAATTCCCACTTGCGGGGCATGGTCCAGATGGTGCGCATGCCCCGGAGCAGACCCTGCCACAGGCCGAGCACTTTCGTGCCGAGATTCTGGCCGAGCGCGCCGCGCCGCAGGGCCAGCACCAGGATGATGATAAGAAGGATTGCGCCGAGCGTAATGCCGCTGAGCCACAGCGTGCTACGGATGGTCCACGCCTCCGAGAGGGGGCGCACCATGCGCTCCATCACGAAGCCCCCGAAGTGCTCCAGGCTGATGAGCAGGCTCGCGCCCAGCACCACGAGGCTCATGAGCACATCGCTCAGCCGCTCGGCCACCACGGTGCCGAGCGCCACGTCGAAGCGGGTCTGCTCGTGGCGTGCGACCTCGGCGCAGCGTACCACCTCCCCGGCCCTGGGGATGAGGAGGTTGGCGAAGTAGCCCACCATCAGGGCGTAGAAGGTGCCCACGTAGCCGATGCGCGCCCGGGCCTCGGTCTGCAGCATGAGCCGCCAGCGCAGCGAGCGCACCATGAGGCTCACCACGCCCAGCAGCAGGCCCACGACGACCCAGAGGTAGTCCGCCGAGCGCACCTGCCGCCAGAGGTCGGCGAGGTCTATCCGCCGGAAGGCGAGCCACAGCAGGGCCAGCATGAGGGGTAGCAGGAGGATTGACTGTACCCATCCCCGTTTCCACAGGGGCGTAAGGCTCTCCCGTCTGTCCAAGGGTTTCTAGATGAGGCGGTTGGTCGCCGTGTCGGGGAATATCACCGTGGGCCGGAAGGCGCGGGCCTCCTCGGGGTCCATGGCGGCGTATGCGATGACGATGACGATGTCGTTGACCGCCACCCGCCGTGCGGCCGGGCCGTTGAGGCAGCACACGCCCGAGCCGTCCTCCCCACGGATGGTGTAGGTGTCGAAGCGCTCACCGTTGTTCACGTTCACGATGTAGACACGCTCGCCCTCGAGGATGTTGGCCGCGTCCATGAGCTGGCCGTCCAGGGTGATGGAGCCGATGTAGTCGAGCTGCGCCTCCGTGACGTGTATACGGTGGATCTTGGATTTCATCATTTCAACAAGCATGGGACCTCCGCTGGCTTTAGAAACGCTGGTTGTCAATAAGGCGCACCGGGCCCGCCTGCACGGCGATGAAGCCCATGATGCTGCCCTGGGTGTAGGGTTTTTGGATGGTCTCTATGCCCTCGCCGGTCTTGCAGGTGAAGGTGATGCCCCCTTCGGGGTTGCGCTCGAGGTTGACCAGCTCCTGGAGCGTGTTGGCATCGGCCTGGGTGAAGTACTCGACCTGGAACAGGCCCCCGGCCTCTATCTGCTCGACCACCCAGCGGCGGGTGTCGTCGTAGCCCCGCCGGAGGAACTCGCGGCCCGCCGTCTTGAGGGTGCGGTGGATGATGCTGGCCGCGGCCCGGTGCTCCGGGCTCAGCAGCTGGTTGCGGGAGCTCTTGGCCAGGCCGTCCTCCTCGCGCACGATGGGGCAGTCGACCACCTCGGTGCGTATGCCCATGGACCTGGCCAGCGCGCGGACGATGCACAGCTGCTGGTAGTCCTTCTCGCCGAAGTAGGCCCGGTCGGCCTCCACGATGCTGAAGAGCTTGCTGACGATTTGGCACACCCCGTTGAAGTGCCCCGGGCGGTTGGCCCCCTCCATGACCGTGTCGAGGGGGGGGAAGGAGAAGTGGCGGGTGTCGGGCTGGGGGTACATCTCCTCGACGGAGGGGGCGAACATGTAGTGCGCGCCGAGCGACTCGAGCAGGGCCGCGTCGGCCGCCGCGTCGCGGGGGTAGGTGCGGAGGTCGTCCGGGTTGTTGAACTGGGTGGGGTTCACGAAGTTGCTCACCACGGCGATGTCGTTCTCCTCCAGGGCTCTACGCACCAGCGATGCGTGCCCCTCGTGGAGCGCGCCCATGGTGGGCACCAGGCCCACGGTCTGCTGCTTCGCTCGGTGGTCGCCGAGGCGAGCCTGTAGCTCGGCGATGGATGGTATGGTCTGCATTATCGGCAAATTTTGCTGGTACAGGCCGGGCGGGCGCTGGCTTCCCGCGCGGTGCCCCGCATGGAAAGGGCGTTGACCTGCCCCCAGGCTAGGGTATTCTCTTCTTGCTACGTCATTGGGCCAAACGAATGGCGCGAATGTAGCTATAATTTCGGGAGCGGGGTGCGACGGGGGTTTTTCAGGGGGCGAATGTGTTGGCGGGGTGGTGCATCCGTTCGTGGATACTGTCCGGCTTGGTGCGAATTGCCGGGTCCCCTTGCGCCAGCTTGCTGGCCGTCTGCCGCCGGATTTGCCGCGCTTGCGATGTGCTTCGGGTTGGCCGTTGAGCAGCAAAAAGCATGGGCGCACATCCAAGGGATGCGCGCCCATGCCGTATTTGGGGGCTAATGGGGGCCCGACCGTCAATTCCGGTTTCGGTCTAGTTGAAGGTCGGGATGGTTTGCTGTATGATGTTGCCGGTGGCATCCAGGAAGGCGAAGGTCTGCGTCTGGTGCATCCATCGGAGCGTCAGCACGTCGCCGGGTTTTATGTCAGAGAGCTTGGTGAGGCGTAGCTCGGTTTTGCGGAAGACGGTCATGTCCTTCTCGCGGAGGGGGCATATGATGTTGAATATGATTGGTTTACCAGTGAGCTCGATGTAGAGCGGATTAACGACTACTGAGCTGCCACCGATGCCGAAGAACGAAGGGGTGAAGTTCGCCCCGGTGGCAACTCCGTTGACGTGTGTCACGTAGACCGTCCCCAAGTTCGGGTCTGGCGTCAGGTTCAGCGCGATGGTTTTCTTGCCCTCCACGCCGTATTGCACCACTTGGTGAGGGACGAGGCAGCTCATGAGCAGCTGGCTGGAGAGCGCGAGGGCGAGTAGGGAGACGAGTAGCAGTTTCCGCTTCATACTGGCATTTGTTTACGATTAATAATCTATGGTAAAGTTGAATTGGAATCGTGTAAAAGCGTGTAGAACAGGAGCAAAAGTATGCATTTCATCGCATACGCGCAATAGCCAATGCGAAGTTTTTGGATATAGAATGCGTCTAGATTTCCCTACAGCCTTAGCGTAGGTGGCTATTCGGATGGGCTACTTTGGGTAAAACTATAACTCACTGTATATCAATAAGCTATGAGCTAGCTTGATTTTTACCCGCTCTTTCAGTGGCTAATCCACCTGCTTAATCTTATACCTTGCAGATGATGTGCCCCCCTCCTTTCGTGGAATGCGAGGTCTCCTTGGCCACCTTCTGGGCCACTGACCCTTAGCCCGAACCTTGCGATGGCTTTCGTCTTCGCCCAATGCGTGTTTCATCTTGCCGCCGCTCGCCCAGTAGGGCTTAGTCGTATTTGCACCCAGCTATCCCAGGATGGCTATCCAGCTGCTGCGAATGGTGTTGCGATTCGTCCATATGTTGCCATTCGCGTAGGCGTGGCTATGGATTGCAGATGGCCCAGGATTTGCAGCGCATCGGCCCTTAGCTGGCCGTCTGGCTCTTCGTTTAGCCTATCCAGCCTGAAGTTCTCGACCTTCCCCCCGGGCATTCCATGAAAAGGCCCGCACCCGAGTTTCATTCGTATTCGTGCCGTTTGGCTTGAGCTTGAATGCGGCGGCCATGCACGAGCTTGGCCTTTTGCTCGGTTGGTGCTTGAGCCCCTGGTGCGAATGGCGGGCATATTGCCCTGCGCATCGACTTCGTACGTTTTGCCTCCTCCCGAGGAGGTGGGCGAGTTGGCCTCTTACTCCCCCTCCCACACCAGCTCCTCGGCCCAGGTGATTCTGGCCCTTTTGCCGATGACCGCGCCCACGGCCCACACGGGCATCTCGCCCCCGAGGTGCCGGGCCGTGTAGCACTTGGCCTGGGCCAGCGCCTTCTCCGCCGTGTTCCCATCCCGGGCCATCTTCAGCTCCATGACCACGACCATCCGCTGGCCGATGATCTCCACGTCCGAGATGCCCTCCGCGCTGAGCTGCTCCACCCGGGCATCGCTGCGGGCCCCGGCGAAGACCAGGTGCACCGCGTCGCGGTAGCGGCACTCCCGTAGCTCCCAGGTCTTCGCCGCATCG
>PDWJ01000769.1_pt1 | contig 46674 bp, 38 predicted proteins | sample 1430881 | NCBI WGS metagenome assembly PDWJ01 (sample SAMN01162460, study PRJNA174530) | Oral metagenome, whole genome shotgun sequencing project. | biome: Marine environment; feature: Marine mammal; material: Swab sample of the gingival sulcus; isolation source: swab sample of gingival sulcus...
CTCATCGCATTCGACCTTGTTTGCTTATTAGTGGCAAAAAATCCTGCGCAAAAACTCCATATTTAGTAACTTTTTTATTCCCTACGAACTCTAGTTCGCGAATCATATTCTACTCTCTACGAGGAATTTTTTGTTTACTCATTCTAACCCAAAATCCTGCGCAAAAAATATCTTATTTACTGTTTGAGATTTTCTACAAACGGCGTTCTCATGCTCGTTCATGAATATGGTATTCTATGCTATTCTAAAACAGCGCTGAACATCTTTATTTTGTCCTAGCACGAGAAGGCGAGCGTCTTCTGGGAACTCGGTAATAGGATTAATATTCATATCCAACTGCTCTCCTCTCTTAATCGCGAGAATGTTAATATTGTACTTCTTCCGAATATCCAAACTACCTATGGTCTTTCCTCTCCATGCTTCGGGAACAGCAACTTCAACAATCGCATAACCTTCGGCAATCGCCGTATAGTCAAAGACATGGTTAGCACTATTGGTAATCGCCGTCCAAATTGCCATTTGTCGTTCAGGATAAACCACCTCGTCGGCACCATTTCGAGCTAGGAACTTCGCTTGCACTTCACTGCAGGCTCTTGAAACGACTTTTTTCGCCCCTAAATCCTTCAGCAGCGAAGTAATCTCCAAAGAATCCTGAAAACTATCTCCTATTGCGACAATACATAAGTCAAAATTTCCAACACCTAGTTGCTCTAAGTAATTTTCATCTGTACAGTCGCCTATTTGAGCATTCGTGACATACTCCATCGCCCGATTGACTCTCGCTTCATTTTTATCAATTGCCAACACAGAATGTTTCAGCTCGTTGAGCTTAATTGCCACATTGGTTCCAAATCTACCTAGTCCAATTAAAAGTATCGACTTCATATACCACCTATCCTACTGTTATTTTTTCTACCGGAAGTCTTCCAATAGAATAAGTATCTGAAAAAGCTGCATAAATTAGTGTTAATCCACCAACTCTTCCAAAATACATCAATATTATTATCACAATTCTAGAAATTAAATGCAAATGAGGAGTAATTCCAAGAGAAAGTCCAACAGTTCCTATCGCCGACGCAGCTTCAAAAAGACAAGTCAAAAGCGGAAGATCTTCCACATTGCTAATGATAATTCCACCCAGTATAAAAGACGTCGCGTAGATTATCATAATCGCACTTGCCTGTTGAATAGCAGCTTCAGAAAGTCTTCTATTATACAAACAAGCGTCTTTTTTCCTCTTAAACACTGCCCATGCAGAGGCAAAAAGCACTGCAACGGTGGTAATTTTAATTCCCCCTGCTGTAGAACTAGGCGCTCCTCCTGTCACCATCATAAGGATCATTAAAAAAAGTCCTGTCTGGCTAATACCGCTCAAATCCACGGTATTAAATCCCGCCGTTCGAAGGGTAACTGCTTGAAATAAGGATTGTAAAAACCCATCCTCGTTGCCGGAAAATTCAAACACATAAAAATAAAGTGTCATCGAGGCAATTAAAAATACTGTCATACTAAGGACAACCTTCGTTTGCATTCGGTACAACTTTACCTTATGTTTATTCGTCGCAATATCACTCCACGTAATAAAACCAATACCACCTATAACAATAAGCAGGATAATGGTAATATTCATAACAGGATTGGCACTAAACGAGGTCAGAGAAGAATAATGTTCTCGTACGCCCATTAGGTCAAAGCCTGCATTACAAAAAGCAGAAATTGAATGAAAAATAGAATACGGTATTGCGCGAAGCCAGCCAAACTCCTTTAAAAAACTGGGGTAAATAAAAAGCGCACCAATTCCTTCAATCGACAGTGTCGTCACAATAATAAATCGCGTCAATTTGACAATCCCTTGAACTCTGGGTGCATCAATCGCCGCCTGCATCACATTTCGCTGGGTAAGACCGATCTTCTTGCCGGAGACCATCGCTATCGCTATCGCCATGGTGACGACACCCATGCCGCCAACCTGTATTAGCAAGAGAATAACAAACTTCCCAAACATCGACCAATACGTCGCCGTATCCTGAACAACAAGCCCCGTCACACAAGAAGCAGAAGTTGCGGTAAACAACGCTTCAATAAAACTCGCCGAACCTTCCCCCGCTTTCGCAAACGGAAGCATCAGCAATATTGTCCCTATCCCTATCATCACAGCAAAGCCCAGAATAATAACCTGTGCAGAGCTGAGTGCCTTAAAATTAATAAACTTACTCATAATCTGACGTATAATTATTGCACAAAAACAAAATAAAATCCAGTCCCTATGAAAACTTGCACATGTATTGCTCAAATTCCTCAGAATTCATCGGTTTCGAATAGTAGTAACCCTGGACTAAATTACATTTCCGTTCCGCGAGGTACTGAAGTTGATCCGCATCTTCTACCCCTTCCGCTATAATACTGACTTCAAGTCGTTGAGCGAGCTGAATGACAATATCGACGATAGCTTCTTTCTTACTGTCTTTGCCAATACCATCGACAAAACTTTTGTCAATTTTTAATTTATCAATATCAAGCGACTGAATTCGATTCAAGGAAGAAAAACCGGTGCCGAAATCATCAATGGCAATCGAGAAGCCCATCTCCTTAATTTTTTCAAACATATCCTCAACAAAATCATTGTTATTTTTAATGGCAACGCTCTCAGTAATCTCAAATTCAATTCTTCTCGTATCAAAATTATACTTGCGAACCAGTCGACTGAGTTTCGATATTAACATCGTGTCAAAAAATTGCACCACAGAGAGGTTAATCGAAAGTTTAATAGGCTTTAAGCCCATCTCATCCATTCGAACCTGCTGTTTTATCGCCTCCTCAATAATCCATTCGGTAACACTGACAATTTCCCCGTTTTTCTCCAAAATCGGAACAAAATTATACGGTGAAACCTTACCAAACACACTCGAATTCCATCGCAGAAGAATTTCAGCCCCGACAATATCCTCCGATACAATATCTATCTGAGGCTGAAATTCAAGATATAGTTCGTTGTTTTCCAAGGCATTGTAAAGGTGGTCAGTATACTTAGCATCTCGAAGCACTCGCTCTTTGTTCGCCTGACTACAGAAATGATACCTCATAAACCCGTTGTTTTTTGACTCATTCATTGCAATGTCGGCATTTTTCGTCAGTATTTCAATATTGTCTCCATCCTTTGGAAACACAGCGATTCCTATATTGATATTGATACGATAATTATTTTCGTTAATATCAATCCCATTTTTTAATTTGTTTAAAAGAGTAAGACAATAATCTTCGACCTCTTCTCTTTTTAAATTAGTGGGAATTAAGACTTCAAACTCATCACCACTAAAACGCGTGATAAGACAATTAATACCAAAGACATCTTGGAGTAAACTACCGAATTTTTCAAGAACACTATCACCGACCGAATGCCCAAAATTATCATTGATTGATTTAAAATTATCAATATCAACATAGATGACATAGGCGACTTTTGTCCTGGAAGAACGTAAGATAAAATCCGCCTCTTTTAAAAAGAACTCTTTGTTATTAAGTCCTGTGACATCGTCAAAATTCGCTTTGTGAAAAAGGATGCGTTCACTGTCAACCTTAGCGATAATATCGGTCAAAATATTCCTTAAAATCCCCACATAAAAATGCATAAGTTTATTGTGTTCATTGACATTAAATTCCATACCCAAAATTCCACGGAATCGCCCTTTTACATGGATCGGAATTGCGTAGAATCCTGTAATTCCTCTCTTATAAAACTCTTTTTTAATTTCCTTATACTCAGAACCTAAATTATCAACATCAAAAATTTCGATAATATTTTCACTTTTTGATAACGAATCAAACCACTCCGAATTCAAGTGCAAGACCGTTTTTTTATAGTCACTGATTAATTCAGAATCCAGTCCGGAAACCATGCTCACTCTATCAATCGTCCCATCCAAAGGATTGATTCTTATATAGTACGAAGAGATAAAATCAAATCCCTTATTCATATTTATAAGGTTCTCAATAATCTTTTCAGATATATTGTGCATATTGACATCAATAATATTCGTTGTAATGCTATTGACCACCTCCTGTTTTTGAATATTGAGCTCATTATACTTCGTTTTCTTGCGATACTCGTCATTGATAAAAACAATAAGTGAAAAAGAAAAAATCACCATCATAATTCTAATTGTATACTCCATCCAAGAAAATTTCACATAGAGCATAGGTACTTCGTGCCAATAATATAGCTGAAGCATCAGCATACCCAGGGTCAATACATAACTAAAGTACAAACTCTCAAAGATCGTCGTAATAATAACAAAACAAAAATAAACCGCCCATACCGTAATAGCAAGCGAATTGCGAAATACCATATGAATAAGTAGTAAATTTAAGATAAAAATCAAAGTAATAACAATATCTTGGACAATTTTCTTTTTAAAAATATACTTGATAAAATAAATAAAAGTACCGCAAACAAAACACATAGTAAACACTATATAATCTTCAAATGGCCATGAATGTCTCATAAAAAGGGCAAAATATCCTATGACAGTATAAACCATTCCGAACATTCGAAAAATACTATCTCGCGAACGATCGGTAAAGACAATCTCAATATCATTTTCTCCACTTTGTTTGATAAGTTTTGATTTTTGAAGGATAAAAAATAAAAACAAAACAGGTATAAATAACCACAATACACTAAGCTGTAGAAAAGGAAGTTGGAAAAAGCGAATTAAGAACAAATCCGTTACCAGAGCAAAAAACATCGCAATAACTTCGGCAACAATAAAGAATTTCAGCCATTTCAGCAAAAATTGATTATTGGTTTTTCGGCGGATGACATAGGTATTGTAAATCGACATCCCAGACATCAGCAGACAATGAATATTAAAAAACATATTCATAAAATCATTCGGGGTCACCGATGTATAACCGAAACAAGTATTAACAATAGTAAAACTGTTCTCCCCCATCGAACTCGAGTAGTATGTCAAAAATATAACGGATGGTATGTATAGCGGAATTAACCACCATTTCTTTAACTCATTTGTCGAATCCAAATTTTCATCTTTCATCAACAACGTAAAATGATATAAAAGGGTGTAAAAAAATCCCCACCCCAAGACAGAGTACTTGTGAAACATCAGCGCCATCTCCGGCGAATCCGCATTGGTAGCGAAAAAATAGCAAACACTCCACACAGCTAATGAAGTACAGATCAAGAAGAACACTTGATTAATTCGTTTTCGAATATCCAAAAATAACGCATGGTAACCAATCAGATTATAAACCAAGCCCATCACGCAAAATACTAATGACATCAATAACGCTTTTGTAATTAACACAAGCCCTCCACTATCTATCCCTGCACTATCTATTTTCCCAATCCGAGGTTCTACCTACCGCTTTTTTCCAACCTTTGTAAAACAGATCAACTTTTTCATCATCCATTTGTGGTCGAAAGACGCGATCCACTTCAAATAACGCTTTCAATTCTTCCTTGTTTTCCCAAAAGCCGACGGCAAGTCCTGCAAGACAAGCAGCCCCAAATGCCGTACTCTCAATATTTTTCGGTCTCACTACATTCACACCCAGTATGCTCGCTTGAAACTGCATAAGGAAATCATTTTGTGAAGCACCGCCATCGACTTTTAATTCCTTTAAAACAATCCCCGAATCATCTCTCATCGCAAGCAGGACATCCTTTGTCTGGTAGGCAATCGCCTCAAGTGCCGCCCGAATGATATGATTGCGGTTACTTTCTCTTGTCAATCCGAGAATTGCTCCTCTCGCATACATATCCCAATAAGGTGCTCCCAATCCGACAAATGCCGGAACAATGTAGACGCCATTGCTACTACTTACTTTTCCGGCAAAATACTCGCTATCTCCCGCATCGCTGATCAACTTGAGTTCATCTCTTAGCCACTGAATTAAAGCCCCTGCTATAAAGACACTTCCCTCCAGCGCATACTCAATCTGTCCGTCCAATCCCCAAGCAATGGTCGTCAATAGCCCGTTTTTCGATGGAATCGGCTGATTTCCGGTATTCATCAATATAAAACATCCCGTTCCATAGGTGTTTTTCGCCATGCCAGAAGAAAAACAATTCTGCCCAAAAAGCGCTGCATGTTGATCTCCTGCCACCCCGGCAATGGGAATATTTGCTCCGCCAAACGTACATTTATCCGTGTAACCGTAGACTTCACTGGAACTAACGACTTCCGGAAGCATGGAGCGAGGAATCTCTAACTCCTCAAGCAAACGGTCGTCCCATTCTAAAGTATTGATATTAAAGAGCATTGTGCGCGACGCATTGGAATAGTCCGTCATATGTTTTTTTCCTCTCGTCAAATTCCAAATAAGCCAGGTATCGATCGTTCCAAATAAAAGCTGTCCTTGCGCCGCTTTTTCTCTCGCTCCTTCGACATGGTCGAGTATCCATTTTATTTTTGTCCCGGAAAAATATGCATCGACTACCAATCCGGTAGTTTTTTTTACATACTCCGACAATCCTCTCTCTACAAGTTCATCGCAATACTCCGCCGTTCGACGACACTGCCATACAATCGCATTGTAGATTGGTTTTCCTGTTGTTTTATCCCAAACCACGGTAGTTTCTCGCTGATTCGTAATGCCGATTGCCGCAATTTCAAAAGGACGAATTCCTGCGGTCTCCAACACTTCGCGGGCGACACCGGACTGACTGCCCCAAATTTCCATCGGGTCATGCTCCACCCATCCCTTTTGAGGATAGTGCTGGGTTAATTCACTTTGAGCTATTTGAACCAAATTTCCCGCCTTATCAAATAACACCGCTCGAGAACTTGTCGTTCCCTGATCTAGCACCAATACATAGTTTCCCTGCATTTTGCCTTCTATCTCCCCCTACTACGAATTACAAATGACTGTCAAGCCACGAAACGACATCGTGCTCGACTTCTTCGTGACAAAACTCATTTGTCAGCTCATGCCTGGCGCCATCATATAATTTCATCTGAACATCAGAAACACCAATCGTTTTATACCGATAGTATAAATTTACAGTTCCCTTTCCATAGTCGCCGACCGGATCCATACTTCCGGATAAAATCAAAATGGGAATATCGAGTGGAATTTTAGAAAAATTACGCCTATTTTCAACATAGCGCATCCCTTGCATTAAATCATAAAAAAATATCGCAGGAAACATTCTGCCACAATAAGGGTCGTCAATATACTTCGCCACTTCCTCATCATCACGTGTCAACCAGTCATACGTGGTCTTTGGACTGCTTATCTTATCATTGAATCCTGAAAACACGAGACGATTGACAAAACGCGACTTCTTCTGTCGATCTTTCCACATCAGCATGCGACTGACAAGCTGACAGGCTCGCAGACCAATCCCCCCATCGCCATTCGAACCACTTAAAATAACACCATTGACCGGCTTACAATCCATAAGGTACTTTTGCGCCGCAAAAGAACCCATACTATGGGAAAACAAAAAGATTTTTTGTTCGGGATAATCCTGCCGAATACGATCCGTAAGCGTTTCCATATCCTGTATAAGCAAGGTAAAGCCGTTGGTTTCCGAGTTGGCATCCGTTCGCAGGTAACCCTGTCGATTCAAAGATTCTGCTGACCGACCATGCCCTCTATGGTCATTGGCATAAACCGCATAGCCCTCTTTATTTAACGATTTCGCAAAACGTTCGTACCTTGTGGCATGTTCCGCCATACCATGGGCAATCTGAACGACAGCCTTCACTTTACCTTCAGGAAGCCACTTATAGACCGTAATTTCACGTCCATCGATTGCTTTAAATGTAAACATCATTAAATTACACTTCCCACGCGATGAACTTTTATCATATTGGTACTTCCCTTAATTCCAGAAGGAATCCCGGCGGTAATAATAATACGATCATTATTCTTAATATATCCCGCCTCATAGGAAGCATTGATGGAAGACCGAAGCACTTCATCCGTAACATCAGATGCTGCACAGAGGACACACTTTACTCCCCAAACTAAGGACATCTTTCTAGCAACCTCTTCACTGTAAGTAGCTGCCACAACAAGTGTCATCGGTCGATACTTCGATATGGCAAGAGCAGTCGCCCCGGAAGTCGTCGGCGCGACAATCGCACTTGCAGAAAGTTCCTTCGCCAGGACACAAGACGCTCTGCTTATCGCATTGGACGTACTATTTTCCAACCAACTAATCCTTGTTGCAATGGAATCCTTAAAGCTGTCGGAATTTTCGGTCTGATAAGCTATCCGCACCATAGTTTTCACAGCTTCCACAGGGTATTTCCCAGCAGCTGTCTCACCGGAAAGCATAATCGCATCCGTGCCGTCAATAATGGCATTGGCAACATCGGTCACCTCTGCCCGCGTAGGTCTCGGATTGCGCTGCATGGAATCCAGCATTTGCGTTGCGATAATAACCGGTTTTCCCGCTTCATTGCACTTTCTAACAATCACTTTTTGTATAATTGGCACTTCTTCTGTCGGGATTTCCACTCCTAAATCACCGCGTGCAACCATAATGCCGTCGGAATATTGAAGCACTTGATCTATATTCTGCGATCCTTGTCGATTCTCAATCTTCGAGATAATTTGTATACCTCTGCCGCCGTGTTCGTCTAAAATACGTCGAATTTCCCGAACGTCTTCCGCTTTTCGGACAAAAGAAGCCGCGATAAAATCAACGCCGTTTTCGATACCAAATAAAATATCCTGTACATCTTTTTCTGTAAGCGCAGGAAGAGAAATATGAACATCGGGAACATTGACCCCCTTATGCCCCTTGATAATACCTTGATTAAGAACTTCGCAGATGATATCGCCCTCAGAGCTGATTTCCAAAACCTGCAGTCCGATCAATCCGTCATCAATCAAAATACTACTGCCTACAGCGACATCCTGTGCAAGCGTCTTGTAACTGATCGTAATAAGATCCTGCGTGCCAAAGACTTCTTTGGGAGTAAGCGTTATCGTCTGCCCTTTCATCAACTCATAAAAGTCCTCTTTTAGATTGCCGAGCCGAATTTCAGGTCCTTTCGTATCCAGCATAATCGCAACCGATTTTCCAACCGCTTTCCGCGCTTTTTTTATATTGTCAATACGAATCTTATGCTCATCATAATTCCCATGCGAAAAATTAAGACGAGCGACATCCATCCCGCTCTCCATTAGTTGTACCAATACCTCAAAAGAGTCGGATGCCGGTCCAATAGTACAAACGATCTTTGTCTTTTTCATATCCTCTATCCTCCATGCGAAAAATCACCCGCCATAACGAAGCATTTTACTATCCTCTTTTCCTCAATAACTTCGCCACGTTCCTATCGTCGCTTATCCAAACCGCAGTCCTTATCGAAAATACTTTTTAAATTTTTCTTGCGCCTCAATAAGTGCATGCGTAATTTCCGGTTCCATGGAACTGTGTCCCGCAATCGGGAAATGAATTTCCGATTGTCGTAATTTTTTGTGAAGAAGGTACGCTCCGACCGGTCGGCAATCCACATCATACCGTCCATGAACAATAAAGGTCGGAATATCAGCAATTCGATCGGCATGATCCAAAATATAATTTTCCTCGAAAAAACAATTATTTTCAAAAAAATGACACTCCATCATCGCAATGGATATATCTTCATCTGAAATATCCTCACTGATCACGCGAGGATGCAAGGCGATACAAGAGGTTTCAAATGAACTAAACGCTTTGCCAAACTTCTTTTGTTCCGCCTTATTGGTAGACCGTAATTTTTCATAGTACGCCGAAATATGGTTCGAACCCTCCGGCACCAAACTGCTAAATTCATCGTATGCTTCAGGAAAAAACATCCCCGCACCACCTTGGTACAGCCACTCTATGTCCTCTTCCCTGCCCAAAAATATTCCTCTTAAAATCAGCGCCGCGGTCCTCTCCGGATAATTTTCTGCATAGTACAAAGAAAGGGTTGTCCCCCACGAACCGCCATAGACAAGCCATTGTTCAACCCCAAGATGCTCCCGCAATTTTTCCATATCACTTGCCAAATCCGGCGTCGTATTATTTCTCAGCTCCAAAAAAGGCTTACTTCTGCCACATCCGCGTTGATCAAAACAGATAATTCGATAAAAATCAGGATCTAAAAATCGTCTTGAATAATCGCCGCAACCCGCTCCGGGACCTCCGTGTACAAAAACCACAGGTGCTCCGTTCGGATTCCCTGTTTCCTCATAGTACACCTTGTGAATATCATCAACTTCCAGCATTCCTGTGTTGTACGGTTCAATTTCAGGAAAGACCGTTTTTAACACTGATTGTACTTCCATATCTACTTCCTTTCTACATCCTACTAAATACCCAACTCATACTCATCAAATTCAAAACACATGCGAAAAGCCTCACCCTAGACAATAGCATCAACAGCTGTTCGAACCTTCTTAAGTCGACTCTCCGCCTCTGCTTCGGTCATCGCACGCATCGAATAGTAAATTTTCAGTTTCGGCTCGGTTCCCGATGGTCGGAACGCGACAAAACTGTGCTCGTCTAAGTAAAACTTCACCAAATTGGTAGGCGCAAGTCCCGTGTCATCAAGCAAGAAATCGACCCGCTTAACCACCGATTCGCCCTCGCCAAAATCAAGTGTCTTACTCGACCGAATAAAATCCATTTTTTCCTTAATCTTCTTAGCGCCACTAGTCCCCTGAAGCGTTCTATGATCGGTGAAATCTTTAAAATAACCATAGGTTGTGTACAAGGTATCCAGACGTTTTTCTAAACTCCCCTCGGCAGCCATCTCCATGGCGAGCATCGTCGCCATAACCGCGTCCTTATCGCGAACAACCGGCGAAAAGAGGTAGCCATACGCTTCTTCATAACCCATTACAAAATGTTCTGGATTTTGTTGAATAATGTTTCCAATATTTTTAAACCCCGTGAGAGTCTGCACATACTGAACTCCGTAGTTCTCGCATATTGCCTTAACAAAATCACTCGACACAACGGTGCTCACAACATAATCATCACTCGAAATCTGTCCTTTTTGCTTCTTATTGGACAAAATATAATCAAGGTACAAAGCACCCAATTCGTTCCCCGTGAGAAGTCGCTCATTCGAAAGCATAACGCCCGTTCGATCACTATCCGGATCGACCGCGATAATCATATCGGCATCTTCCGCCTTAAGGCACTGAATCGCCTCCTTGTATGCACCGGAAAACTCGGGATTCGGTGTTCTTGTCGTCGGAAAATCACCATCCGGAAGCATCTGGCTCTCGGTGCAAATCATGCCCTCGTACCCCACAGCACTCGCCAAGCGCTTCATAGTAGGTCCCCCAACTCCATGCAATGGGGTAAAGACCGTTTTTAAATCCGTATTTTTTAAACGCTCCGGATGCTGGGAAACAGTTTTCACCGCCTCAATGTACTGATCATCAAATGCTGCCGGCATGTAGCGAATAATACCTTTATCGACCGCCTCATCAAAAGCCATTTTCTTCACTTGATTGACCTTGGCAATGCACTCGGAAACCTTGTTGCTAAGCTCTGTTACTAATTGACAACCATTTTCATCATAAACCTTGTACCCATTGTACTCCGGCGGATTATGGGAAGCCGTCACCATGACGCCGCCGACACAATTCATTTCACGAACGGTATAAGAAAGTTGTGGGGTGGAACGGACATCGTCATAAAGATAGACAATAAATCCATTCGCCGCAAAAATTTCAGCGGAAAGATTCGTAAATTCATCCGACATATGTCTCGGATCGTGCGCTATAGCGACGCGCAATTCTTTTTTTCCACTGTGTCGGGAAACCAAAAAATCGGCATATCCCTGCGCCGTAACGCCGACAGTATGCTCGTTCATACGATTTCTTCCGGCGCCGATTTTGCCACGAAGACCTGCCGTACCAAAAGAAATTTCACGACCAAATCGATCATCTACTTCTTCCGGATCCTGTTCAATCGCCTCCAATTCTTTTACACTTTCCGGAAATTGTTGTTTCCACTCATTCAAGTAGTCTTTTGCGCTTTTCATAAATCCCCCTCGTCAATAGGTATGATTTTTCATAAAAAATGATTTAAAAACCCAATTCATATTATATTCCTTTTGCAAATCATTTTCAAGAAAAGCGTTGATTTTTCAACCAAAAAAAAGGACTATAAAGCCGATAAAAAACATTTGTACCGGGGTACAGAGTCGAACGCCTAAAAAAAACTAAATCAGAACAGGAAGCAGCCCGATGGATTGTAAGACGGCAATGCCGATTGCATAGGAAAAAATAGCAAGCACAAAAGACGCCGTTATAATCTGCGATGTCAAACTGTCGTCCGACCCCATTTGTTTTCCCATAATAAAACAATTCAACGCACAAGGTGTTCCAAATATAATGTACGCGACGATAAGCTGGGATTCTCCAAAACCAAGCAGGTAGCCAATCGGCATCAGCAAAGAAACCCCCACCACATCCTTAATCAATATGCTTCCCAAAATAATGCGAAAATCGCTGAAATTCATTCTAAAATTAAGCGATCCCCCTATCAGCACAAGAGAAAGAGGAATGCACAGTCTCGCGAGTATGCCGGCTGCCTCCTCAATTCCACCATAGACAGGCAAGTGGACCATTTTGGCAATCAGACCAAGAACAATAGCAATAATCATCGGATTTTTTACAATTTTAACAATAAATTTCGAAAAGCGAAAAGTTGCCTCTCCATAGTACGTAAGGAGAATAATCGCAAGGATATTAAAAAAAGTCAATCCAAACACAAGCATCACGAGAACAGAACCAATCGTCTCTCCTTGATATACTTGCTCCAAGACGGGAAGTCCAACATAGAGAAAATTGGACCGATAAGCACAGTGAACAAACGCTGTCATTTTTTTGTTGTCCTTAATAAACAATCGACCGAACAAAAGTGCTAGCGCAAAGACCCCTGCCGTACCGAGTAGTATGTAGGCGGTATACCCCCAATCCAAACCATCGACTGTCGAGTTTTTCACACTAAAAAACAATTTGGCGGGAAGCGCCACATAAAAAATTAAAAACGTACTTTTCGATATAAAATTCTCATCGGTTTTACCCATCCGACGAAGAACATAGCCAATCGCTATCACAAAAAATATTGGAAAGATAATATGTAGCCCAAGAAATAAATTTGCCATAGCGTCAGTCCCCCGAAATCATTGTACCCCATATCCCCCAAAAAATACAACACAGTAGTAGTATGTTTGATAAAAATGTGGTAGTATGAAACAAGGTACTAGCAAACGACAAAGGAGAAAACAATGCCTGATATCAACGAATGGGTTTTTGCGTTTTTTATTATACTTGCTAAAGTTGTAGAAGTGACAATCGCAACGCTTCGAATGGTTCTAGTAACAAGAGGGGAGCGAAAGGCAGGATCCATTCTCGCTTTTATGGAAGCCATTATTTGGTGTACGATCGTCGGTTCTGTAATCACAGGTCTGACAGAGTCTCCGCTACGACTTATCGCCTATTCTCTAGGGTACGCCATTGGTACATATGTCGGCAGTTTACTGGAAGAAAAGCTGGCGATCGGACTTTGCGAAATACAGGTAATTCTCACAGAAAAACAAGGGGATCAAGTTGCCACCATCCTTCGAGATGACGGATTTGCCGTCACTCAGATAAAAGCAAAAGGAAAAGTTGAGGCGCGCGAAATGCTCATTCTGTACGCAAAGAGAAACAAAATCAAACACTGCACAGAAATTATCAAAAAAACAGAACCACATGCGGTCGTGACAGTTTCGGATAAAAAACCCGTGTACGGTGGTTTTGGACTGTTAAAAAAATGAAAAATAAGACAAAAGTAGTAACTGTAAAATCAATTAAAATCGGAGGGGAACAGCCCGTCATTATGGCGGGTCCTTGTGCTGTCGAAAGCGCAGATATTCTGGATAAAATAGCACATGGTGTGGCGAACGCCGGTGCGGTCATATTGCGAGGCGGCGCATTCAAACCACGTACCCGACGCAGCTCATTTCAAGGACTTGGCATTCCGGCACTAAAATACCTTAAACAAGCCGGTGAAAAATACAATCTTCCCGTTGTGACGGAAGTGATGTCAATCGACCAAGTGGATATGGTCTGTACCTACGCCGACATGCTCCAAGTCGGTTCTCGCAACATGTACAACTATCCACTCCTTCGAGAAGTCGGAAAAACTGGAAAACCGATTCTACTAAAACGCGGCTTTAGTGCGACGATTGAAGAATGGATTGGCGCCTTTGAATACATCGGTAATGAGCAAGTTGTCTTCTGCGAACGCGGCGTCCGCGGCTTTGATCCAAGTACCCGAAATATTCTTGATTTAGCGGGAGCTCTTGTCGTCCGAAAAGAAACGAACCTTCCCATTATTGTCGATCCGAGTCACGCCACCGGAAGACGAGATCTCGTGCCGCCCATGGCACTTGCCGCTATTGCCGCCGGTGTGGACGGCTTAATGATTGAAACACATACCGATCCCGACTCGTCGATTTCCGACGCGGCACAAAGCATCAGTATCGACACACTAGAAGAAATCATCCATATTGCTCAGTCTTTTCCACTCTAATTTTTCAAACGACAATTCATTAATAATTACTCAATATAACCGTAAATATAAGCGTTTAAGATATTTTGAGGTGAATCATAGTAAAAACTGCTATTGTAATCATCAATCTTTTCACTCACATACGAACGATATGCTTTCATAACAGCTTCTGAAATGCCAATTTCTTCGTGGTTAGAAATCCCAATTACCAAGCGGCTATATACCTTTCCCATGTCAAAATAACTCGGTACGGTGTACTTGCAATTAGAAACATTATCGAAATCTCCGACGGAAATATTGCAACGCCGAATAAACTCATCACTCACCCTATCGATATTTTCACTATGGTACACATCGGCAAGTTTATACAAATGCTCAACCGTCTTTATTCCCAATTTTTGAACAATAACCGATCTTCTATTTTTTGTTTTTCGAGCGATATAATCAATCAAGCTGCACAGAAAAAAAACATTATTTTCGACTTCGTTCATTCTTCCATTCATAGGCATTCCTCACTGGAAACGAATTCCAAACAAGCAAGTGATTTCTCCGTACAAAAGGTAATTTGATGTGTAGGATACTTAAATTTTGCCATCACCCAAAACTGCTCTCTAGTAAGACTTCCAGCAATATAATCGGATATATAATTATAAATTTGATCATTTGCCATCGCACCAATTACCACATCGTAACCATGCGACCTTCCAGAACGACAGTCAATAATAAAATCAAGCCACTCGTCAGTCATCTCCTTAAATTCCTTAACAAACAGCTGCTCCATAACGCGCATATTAAGGGTATATACATTGACAACAGGCGTTTTATAGCGCCTCGACCAGCGAACAGCCTGTTCCCTTATCATCGTACAATAAAAACCCTCTCCAAAATCTTTTGTATTTTTTGAACTATGTATTTCCGGATGGCGAATTTCTACATACGAACCATGAAATACGGTATTTTTTGCCATACTATCCTCACTATTTTTAACACCAATATTATACCATACTTCTATTCCTTCAACCTTCACATTCCACCGAGTCGCTAAAAGAACATTGTACAATATAAAAACATTGTACAATATAAAAACCCTAGCCGATTTTTAAAAACCGAACCTTCCACACTATATTCTTCAAAGATGTATACTTGGATTTTAAGATAGAAAATATTTAAAAAATATATTTAAAAATCAAAATTAATAAAGGTATGCTCAGTGAAAATAAATTTTTTGAAGACTATAAGCGGGTTCGCAGAAGCGAGAAATCCGCTACTCATTCCACCGAGTCGCTAAATGAACATTGTACAATATAAAAACCCTAGCCGATTTTTAAAAACCGAATCTGCAACGAAGTGAAGCCTCAGGTTTTTAAAAATTGGCTAGGGTTAATTACAATTTCATTCTATCTACTCATAAAACATTCTCATCAACGCATCTTTTTTCGCCTCATCATGGAACCAATACGACAAGCCGTCCTGATAGCCCGCTTCTCCTTCCAATGTGTAAAACTTAATTCGACTCTCATCAATCCCCTTGATCATCGCCGCATACTTTATAATCTCATCAATCGGCATGTCCGTTGCCACATACTCTCCTTTTACTATGGTAGTAAGCAACGAAACAATATCACTGTCAAGCGCCTGATTAATCATCGCATTGATAAAATGTTTCTGACGTTCTGTCCTTGTGACATCACCCTCTGCTATCGTCCCCGAATTATTTTTTCGGAAGCGCAGATACTTAAGCGTTTCCAAACCGTCGAGATGTTGAGGTCCTTCCGGTATATGAATATGAAGCTCCGGTTTGGCATAAGGGTCGTCATAGTCCATATTATACGGAACATCGACATCATAGCCCCCCAAGGTATCAACAATCGCGATAACCGATGAAAATTCAACCTTCACATAGTAGTCAATCGGTATTTCCAATAATCCCGAAATCTGTTTTTTCATACCCAAGACACCACCGTCTTCGCGATAAGTATAAATCGAATTCACCTTGCGCTCCCACGGTTCGTAATGTCCATCCACCTCATAGTAAGTATCTCGAGGAATGGTAAGAACATTCAGTTTATTACTCCCGTAATTATAACTAAAAACCAAAATCGTATCCGCCAAGTAATCATTTAGTCCAAAAGCAAGTACATTGATTACTTTATGCTCCTCTTCTACCGGAATCGGCGTAACATCTTCCGGATCATCCGGCTCATCTGTCGATTCCACAACCAATGTCTTCGAATCCTCACTAGAGTTCGCAAACAATCCTACCCCATAAAAAATTCCCATTAAAATGCCCATTGCAACCAAAAATGAAATTGCAAAGGTATATAAATACTTCTTATTCACTTAACCTCCTTGAAACAAAACAACAAGTAGAGAAACATTCCCGCAGCACCTACTGTAACACAAATATCCGCAAAATTAAAGACCGGAAACTCCATAAATCGAAATTCCAGAAAATCGATAACCCTACCACCGCGAAATATCCGATCACATAGATTGCCCACCGCTCCGGCAAGCAATACGGTAATCGCATAGGAGAGCACGAATTGTTTTTTACGCAAAGTATCCCATAGATAGTATGACAAAAAAACAGACATCAACACGGGTAGTCCAATCAAAATCACTCGGTATCCGCTTAACATTCCCCACGCGGCACCGGTATTTTCCACATAACTCAATCCGATCAACGGTTCGATAATCGCCTTTTCGCTGCCATATTTGAGATGTAACTCAGCATAGTGCTTTGTCAACTGATCGATACTGACAAGTACAAAAAAAAGAACCAATCGAAAGAACAGAGGAACACCTATTTTATTCTTCATCCGTAAAGATCCTCGGATTTTCTCTCCACGCTTCTAAAATGTCCAACTTTTCTTTTGGCACACTGCCTTCAAGAACGGCAATCTCCAGAACCTCAGAATACGTGGTCAGTGACTCATAGACAAGATCGCCAAAGGCACGTCGCACCTCATCAAATCCATAATTAAAAACGGCAAGACAGCCTAGCACCTCCGCCCCTTCTTCTCTTAGTGCACGAACCGCCGCCGTACTACTTTTTCCTGTAGAAAGCAGGTCTTCAATAAGGACGACCTTCGCCCCTTGCGGAAGATGACCCTCAACCAACTTTTTCGTTCCATGTGCCTTTGAAGATGAACGGACATAGACCATCGGCAAATTCAGCTCATGAGCAGTGAACGCTGCATGCGTAATCCCTGCAGTAGCCGTACCTGCAATAATTTCCACTTCCGGATAATCTTCCTTAATACGATTGGCAAACTCTTTTGCCACCAGTTGCCGAATACCGGGATACGACATAATCAGGCGATTGTCACAATATATCGGCGACCTAATCCCCGACACCCAAGTAAAAAGATGTTCCGGATCCGTAATTTTCACCGCTCCAATCTTCAACAACTGTTCTGCTACTTCCTTCAACGATATTCCTCCCTTAACGCCCTTCTACTGAAACTTATCTACTGTATAGTAATTGCTCGGATTCCAGAGCAAGTACTCATCAATCCCAAGTTCAGCAAGCGCCCTCACTTGATCCTGTATTTCCTTTTTTCCATACGGAATATACTCCAGTCCTTGTCCCGAAATATACTCCGCTGTAAAATCCTGTATCCAAGGTCTTATAATCGCAGGTTCTACAATATTGCTATTTCGATTCAAGCAATCCGTTCCCGCCGCAAGTAGTACCTCATACGGTCTCGTGTCGGGATACGTAATCCCAAACACCCCTTTTCCATAGTGACTAGGATAAAGCATAGGACAGACATAGTCACAAACATTTGCCATTGCTTCCCAGTGTTGTCCAATCCCTGTATCATCAGTAGCCGTTGCCGACCAACCGAAAATATCTGCCGACACATAGACCTTCTTTTCTGTCAATCTCCCATACGCAAATTTCAAAAACTCTTGTACTACATGGGTCTTGGAACGATCACCCAGCCCGTTATAATCGACTCCGACAGTCGGTGGAACGGCAGGAAAACGAACATAGTCAAACTGAATTTCCTGAAACCCCAAGTCCGCTGCTTCCTCTGCCAACATGACATTGTACTCCCATAAATCTCGGTCTGCCGGCGATGTCCAGTACAACGAAGATCCCCCTTCTGTAAACGGCCTATTCGTCCCCGTGTACTTAATAATATTTTCCGAATGATCGGCAGAATAAATCGGCGATTTAAATGTAACGATTCGCGCAATAAGGTAGACCCCTTCTGCTTTGGCTTTCTTAACAAGTTGTTGTACCTCTTCCTTCGTCATTGTGGCATATTCATTCGCTCGAGGATTGTATTTTTCTGCCGCATCCGAATGAAATAACAACTCCTCGCTGTCATTTTTTATATCAACCACAATCGCATTCAAGTCCGTTTCTCGTAAAACACTGAGAACTTCCTCCAATTTTTCCGAACGAAACGATGACTCCGTGAGGTATACCCCATGAACCTTGACTCTGGGATTGCCTTCAAAATCCTTGTTTTTTGGAAAATAACCGTAATCGCAGTCCGCCTCCGGCTGTTCCATAAAATCGGCAAGTGATAAATGGACGTCTTTTTCCAGCACATAGGCATAAATGTCCTCTGCGTAGTAATCCAGCTTTAACTCATAGTACCCGTCAGAGACACCTGTGGAATAAAGCGCCATCTTCTCACTTATCGGAAAAGGCTCCTCGGCAACCACACGGCGCTCCACTCTCGCTTCAGCCTCTCCTTCTCCTTGAATTTCCACTTCCTCTACAGACAGGACTTTATAGCCCTCGACACCAAAACCAATGTACACTGTATTGTCTCGAATGCTCTGGGCAATCGCTTCTTGCTCCGCCCTTTCTCTCGCCAGTCGTTCCTCTTCACTCTCTGTTGTCGTCGGAATTGTCGTGGTCGTCGTCGTGGTAGGAGCAAACACTTCGAGCGTAATCGTCTCCTCCCCCTTGATGACTTTGGAAATATAGACAACAAGAACGCTAATTGCCAGCAATAATACAATAATAATCGCTACTTTACTCTTTTTCATCAACACTCCTATACCACCCCAATATCGGCATCCAACGACAAACGATATGCCCCATACACCGAACTGAATTGCCCAAGTTCTGACAACATCATTCTGGTGTTGACAACCCCTGATAGCAAGGTGTATTTTTTAACATTCATTTTAATCATCTCCATCGAGTCACTACCCAAGGACTCGAACAATTCTCCACCAAAAATGACCAATTCCGGACGACAGATGTAGGACAAATTGCTGTACTGAATCGCCAAGTATTTAAATGCACGATTGACTGCTTCTCGAACCACATCGTCTCCGCGATTGTATGCTGCCGATATCTGTTTAAAATTAATCGGGTGCTCACGAAGAGCAATATCGCCAATCAGACAATCTCTTCCTTTTTTATACTGCATCGCAATGTATTTTTGAATCGCTTCCCGAGAGGTATATGCCTCCAAACACCCGTAGTTTCCACAATTACAAAGCACACCTTCGGGTTCTACTGTGGTATGAGCAATTTCGGTCGGTCCCAATTTACCAAAATAAATCTTTCCGTCTAAAATAAGGGAGCCGCCGACTGTCTCGCCTGCAAAAATACTGACAACATCCGTTTCAATCGCCCGACTGTACTTGTAGATACCATATGCCGAACAATTCGCGTTATTGTTTACCACCACGCCACAATCATACTTTTCACGAAGTTTGACAGCAAGAGGATAGTTGTAAAATTTATTTTTCGATGTAAATTTTAACGAACCACCCAAGGAAACCGTTCCATCAATCCCAAGACCGATTGCCTGTAATTGATAGATATCGGAACTAGTCAACTTATCCATTTCATAAGAAAATTCACGTTCGATCTCGTCCTTGGCTCTCTCTCTTTTTTCCACTGTAAAATGCTCCAACCTCTTTCCATAAGAATCAAAAAGAGAGGCTGAAATTTTTAATTTATCATCACTTATACCAACAAATACTCTCATAACGCCCTTTCATTTCTTCCGCATATTCTAACAGCAACCGTGCGTAAAAACCAGTACGGTCAGTCTTTTGCGCAATTTACAATGAAATTTCAGGAACAATAAGCGCCGTCCCTTTCTCAAAACCATCTCCCAAAAGAGGTGTCGCATACTTTACAAAATCCTCGGTCACATTATTCGCTTCCGCGTTAATATATTCCTCCGGCATCAACCTGGTCTTCGCCGCAATATCCGAAATTTTCACAGTAAAGAACGCCGACTCATACGGTTCATCAGAAACACGCTTAATACCGACCGAAAAGGCGTTTTCATTCGCGATAACGGACTCTTCACACGCCATTTTCACACCAAACTCGCCTGCCGCACGCGCTTCCGCCGCATCAACACTTGACACTGCTGCCGGAAATGAGCGCTGCATATACCCCAAGGTATCCGCCCGAACTCTTGATATTCCAAGAGTCTGTTTGATATGGCTTGCCAAAAAATCTCCCAGCGCGCCGGTTCCCGAAAGCTGCACATTACCATGCTGATCTTTCTCGCTCTCCTGCATCATTTTCGTCACAATCGGCGTTCCGTCTTTATCGGCAATGCCTTCGGAAACCGCAATAACGCAGCGCCCGTATCGATCGTAACATCTTTTTACATCTTCAGAAAATTTTTCTAAATCAAACGGTTTCTCCGGAAAATACAACAAATGCGGCCCTGCGTCCTCATCCGCTCTTCCGAGCGCCGCCGCGCCTGTCAAAAATCCGGCATGTCGCCCCATAACCACACCGATGTAAACACCCGCCAGCGAACGGTTATCAAAATCCGCACCCATAAACGCATACGCGACATACCTCGCCGCACTGCCATAGCCCGGCGTATGGTCACTTAGTACAAGGTCGTTGTCAATCGTCTTCGGAATATGAACCGCCCGAAGGTCGTATCCCTCCGATGCCGCATACTCGGCAACAATTCTCACCGTATCCGAGGAATCATTGCCCCCGATGTAAAAAAAATAGCGAATATTTAACTTTTTCATATTCTCAAACATCGCCTTGCAATACTCCGCATCCGGTCTGACACGAGTCGACAGCATTCCACTTCCGGTTGTCCTCGCAACTTTTTCGAGATTTTCTCTACTCACCTCACTAATATACGCAAGACGTCCTTCTTTGATTCCCTCCACCCCGTGAAACGAACCGTAAATTTTATCCACACAACGGTATTCCATCGCCGCCGTGATCACACCGACCAGCGATTGATTAATCACAGCAGTGGGGCCCCCGCCTTGTGCCACCAATAAACTACCCTTTAGCATCTACACCTCCGAATCCATCCAACATACCATAAGAAATCGCATACCAAGACAATAGCACACGATTTATATTCTTCACTTTCCTCTTATTATATCACAGTCTTGCCCCTAGCTATGACGAATGGTCTCAATATTATAAACTTTTTCTGCAATCGACAGCGCGGACTGACGATGCGATACCATGACGACCGTACTGTCCTCCGAATACTTTTTCAACGAAGAAAAAATCACCGCCTCATTTAAGCTGTCTAAATTACTCGTCGGCTCATCCAAAAGCACCAGCGGAGCGTCGTGTAAAAACACTCTGGCAAGTCCAATTCGCTGCCTTTCGCCCCCCGAAAGCGTCTCTCCGAGTTCTCCAACTTTCGTACTATATCCCTTCGGCAAGCTCATAATAAATTCGTGAATCGACGCCTTTTTTGCCGCCTCTTCCACTTCTTCACGACTGGCATCCTTCTTCGCAATCTTAATATTCTCCGCTATTGTTCCCTGAAAAAGATCCGTCTGCTGTGTCATAAAACTCTGATTTTTCCGCAAATGCTCGGTATTGATATCGCTCACACATACACCCGACATCTGAATCGCATCTTTCGGCGCATTCCAAAAACGCATCATAAGCTTTAATAATGTCGTCTTTCCTGTCCCACTCGCCCCCGTAATGCCGACTACCGACTGTTTATCAAAAGTCATCGAGACATCCTCGAGTACGGTTTCACGCTCATAGCCAAAAGAGAGATTTCGAACCGCCATCCCGTCATATACAGGCGTTTCTCCACCCAGCACATCCTCTGTCTCCTCCTCTTCTTCTAAGAGGGCAAGCACCCTTCGTGCCGAAGCAATCGTCTTGGTAAGCACAGACGAAAGATTCGAAAGCGCAAAGACCGGTCCAAAAGAAGCAGCCAAGACCACCGCTGCCATAATTGTACTTCCAGCTGAAATACGATTTATGTAGCCAATAGCAATAAGAATAACCGGAAAGATCATCACGATAGCGGACGACACTGCCGATGTTATCCCTTCATGTAATGTTATTTTTCGATGAAGGGCATTAATACTCCCGGTCTGATTATCGATTGTTTCCTGTCGGGATTCCGTCGAACCAAACTGAATACTCTCCCGAATACCGCGTACACTTTCCAAAAAATAACTATTTAAGACCCCTAACTCTTTTCGATACTCCGATGCCTGCTTTTTCCCGATATCCGCCGTATAGACCGGCACCATGTAGCCAACCATGACAAACGCCATAACTGTCGCAACGCCAAATCGCCAATGGATATGAAAGTTAATCGCACTCATAGACAAAGAAACGATAATTGCAACCACAACCGGAGCGACCGTATGCGCATAAAAGACCTCTAAAAGTTCAATATCCGAGGTAATAATCGAAATTAAATCACCTCTGTTCCTCGTTTCCAACTTTGCCGGCGCAAGTCGTCGCATTGCTCGAAAGACCTTGTCGCGAATAATCGCCAAAAGTTTAAACGCTATATAATGCCCCGTCATCTGTTCAGCATAACGAAAAACAGCACGAAACACCGCCGCCAAAACCAGTAAAACAACGGACAGCCCCACACCGAACTCAAATGGCGAGATATTATTGTACGCCAACAAAATATGAACACCGAGTACCGTAATAGAAATTGCACAGAAAAAGCCCAACACACCGAGAAGAATGCACAAAACCATCATATGACTGAGGGGTTTTAAAATACTGAGCAAGCCGATTAAGACACGAAAGCCGGATTTTGTTCCTCGATTATAGTCCATGTGCTACTCCTTCCGAAAAATGCTCTAGCCTCATCTGCGTGTCATATAAAGTCGCATAAAACGCATTCTGTCTAATTAAATCAAGATGAGAACCATTCTCGACGACATGCCCCTCTTTCATAACCACCACTCTCTTCGCATTGACAACATTTGCCAATCGATGAGAAATAATAATAACGGTATGTTTTCCGCTTAAGGTATATATCGCCTTGATAATATCATTCTCACTCTCGACATCAATATTGCTGGTCGCTTCATCAAACACATAAACGGCACTGTCCTTCAAAAATGCCCTCGCAATCGCCAATCGCTGACATTGCCCGCCAGAAAGATTGGAACCGCGCTCCTTAATCTCCATATCAAGACCACCGTGTTCATTGACAAAATCCCATATATTGACTTGTCCCAACACCTCCTGCATTTCTGCGTCCGATGCATCCTTCTTTGCCTCCCAAAGCAAGGATCGCACAGTCCCTTGAAAAATATAGGAATTCGCCGTCACCATGGTAATCATCTGCCGTCGTTGGTTTGCCGAAATATTCTTCAACTGACTTCCTCCCACGGTGACACTGCCTTCATAATCCGTTATTTCGGATGTCAACAGTTTCGCAATCGTAGACTTTCCACTACCACTTTTCCCGGCAATGGCTACCACAGAACCTTCTTCCACATCAAAAGAAACATGGTCTAACGCAGGCTTTGACTGATTTTCGTCCTTGTACCGAAACACAACTTTGTCAAAAGAAATCCTTGTCCCATGAACCAATGACGCCCCTTCCTCCAATTCAGGCATATCCAATAACTCAAACATCTTGTCACTTGCCGCCATTCCATTCATCGCCACGTGAAAAAACGAGCCCAACGCTCTCATTGAAAGAAAAAATTCACTGGCAAGCAGCACCATAACAAACGCTTCCTGAAAATAAAGCTTCCCATTCATGTACTCGAAAGCGACGATAATCGTACCAAGCGCCGTCCCGCCGTACGACACAAAATCCATAATCGTCACCGAATTGAGCTGCATCGTCAATACCTTCATTGTTATTTTTCGAAAATTTTCCGCATCCTCATTCATCTTTTCTGTTGCCGCTTCATCCGCAGAATAGACTTTTAAAGTCGTCAACCCCTGTAGATTATCGAGAAAGACATCGGCAAGTGAAGCGTAGGCATTCCAGTACTTCGACAACATTTTTTTTGCAAATTTTTGAACTGCTACAATCGACACCGGTATCAGAGGTACACAGATCAACAAGACCAAAGCCGTTTTAAAGGACCACATACTGAATACAGCAAATAAAATCAGAGGAGCAATCAGCGCATAAAAAAACTGTGGTAAGTAGTTCGCAAAATATACCTCTAATTGCTCCACGCCTTCGCCGCTAAGTTGAACCATCTCTGCCGTCGAAAAACGATCCCGATGCTTCATTCCCAGACGAGCGAGCTTGTCGTACAACGCTCGCCGAAGCACTAATTTTACGTTCACCGTTGACTTGTGCGCCATTGTGGAAGCCAAGATAATCATTGCCACTCGAACAAGTACGGCAATAAGAATAACTGTTAGATAATAAACAAAACTATCCTTCGTCAAGGTCAGCCACGAATACGAATGATCTAAGTATAAAAATTGAACCCCTATAAAGTCCGCCACTAAGTGAGACATCGCCACCCACATCACAATACTGGCAATTAAAGAAATCACCATTGCCGTCACCTTTACGGCAATGTAGTAAACACTATGCGGTACCAGTTTTATCAGTCTTTTATTCAACATAGCGTCATTATACCATAAAATTTTATTGAAAAATAATATCAAAAATCGATAGAAAGTAAAAATTTTCAAATTACTAAAAGAACAGACAAAAACCACTTCCCCGTTGCACTCTACGAAGAGGCGGAACAACCGGTGTGCCGGTCGAGCAACAAACCGTTCAGCAAAAGAAAAAGAATCCGCTGACTTATTTGCAAATTATATTTTAAACTAAAAACGAGTACCGAAACGAGTACCGACGCAGTACAAAATAACGCAAAATAATGCCATGTAATACAAAAACAAAAATCCCGCTAACCGTTGAATTAGTGGGATTTCCTTTATTTTCTACACTTATAGAAAACAGAATGGTGCAGATGGCGGGACTTGAACCCACATGTACATTGTACGCTACCCCCTCAAGATAGTGCGTCTACCAATTTCGCCACATCTGCATAGTGAATACCTTAGGTATTTTAGTATTATTTTCGAATTTTGTCAAGACAAAACAAAGGAAAAATTCATTTTCAGTACCCATTGACAAAGTCGATACCATACAGTCCCTATTCGCAAAACTCATTTTTGTTTTATACTAAATTTTGTTATAATGAGTACCACGGTTTTTGAGGTTCATTCTCAATAACAAAAATTTCATTTTCAATAATAAAAAGGAGTACGTCATGCAACTTTATGGTTACAGCGGTTGAAGTTCCTGTCGAAAAGCCAAGGCTTGGCTGGAAACACATGGAATCGAGTATAAACATTACGAAGTATATAGCAATCCCCCTTCCCAGGAACTATTCAAACAACTCTACGAAAGCAACGATTATCCGATAAAGAAGTTTATCAACACCTCCGGTACAAGGTATCGCGAACTCGGGTTAAAAGACAAACTCCCTTCGATGAGCGAGGAGGAGGTTTTTCACCTGCTCTCTACCGACGGAAAACTGGTGAAACGTCCTCTTTTAGTCGACGGAACAAAAGCGGTAATCGGATTTAAAGAAGACGAATGGGACACATTTTTTAAATTATGAGACTACTCTACTTAGTTATTGGGTTACTCAGTCTTGCCTTAGGTACCCTTGGCATTTTTCTGGTAATTTTGCCTACCGTTCCTTTCTACATGGTGGCTGCTTTTTGTTTTGCCAAAAGCAGTGAAAAGCTCGAAACATGGTTTACAACCAGCAAATTCTACAAAGAAAATGTCGAAGGCTTCACCTCGGAGCAAGGCTTGACAACGAAAAAGAAACGCCAAATTATCATCAGCGTTTCCTTAGTCATGGCATTTGCCTTCTACATGATGAAAAATACGACAATAGGACGAATTGTGCTTGTCATCGTATGGCTCGCTCATGTTATCGGCATTACCTTTTTCGTAAAAACATCTCCGAAAAACCCACCGTCAGAATAAATTCTTATTCTACAGCATTCCCAATCCAATTTGCTTGGAAATCGAATTGAAGTCGATTGCATACTTTTGAAGTGTCTCTTTTGTGATTTCTCCAGACATATACAATTTCTTAAGAGAGGCGTCCATGAGCTCCATACCAATGCTACCAGATGTTTGAATGACAGTATTAAGCTGGTGGGCTTTTCCCTCACGGACGAGGTTTCGAACCGCACTGGTTGCCGTCATAATTTCAAATGCCGCCACCCTTCCGTCCTCGTCACAATTTGGAATCAACTGCTGAGAAATAACCGCCTCCAAAACACCGGCAAGCTGAACTCGTATCTGTTGCTGTTGATGAGGTGGAAAGACGTCGATAACACGGTCAATCGTACTCGCTGCGCCAATCGTGTGAAGTGTAGAAAGGACCAAATGCCCTGTCTCTGCCGCCATAAGAGCTGTTGATATCGTCTCAAGGTCTCGCATCTCTCCCACGAGAATAATGTCCGGGTCCTGTCGAAGAGCGGAACGGAGGGCAGATGAAAAACTAATTGTATCATCGCCGACTTCTCGCTGGTTAATTACCGATTTTCCGTGTCGATGAAGGTACTCGATCGGGTCCTCAATTGTAATAATATGCTCATCCCTAGTTTGGTTAATATGATTAATCATCGTCGCAAGTGTCGTAGATTTTCCACTTCCGGTCGGTCCTGTTACAAGCACCAAACCTCTTCGTTTACTTGCAATACTCTTTAGGATAACCGGCAATCCGAGTTCATCAATCGTCGGTATATGAGTACCGACGACACGAAGCACCATACACACCGATCCACGCTGACGATAGATATTAACCCGAAAACGTCCAAACTCCTCATCGACGTACGAGACGTCAATATCTCCCTTATCCAAAAATTCCTGCCACAATCGTTCGGATTTCACCATTTCTTTCGCCATATCAAGCGATGCTTCTGGCGTAGTATCCTCTTTCCCAACACGATAAATCCGTCCATTAACTCGCAAAAGTGGAGGTGTTCCAACCGTTATATGGATATCAGAAGCACCCTGTTCTACCGCAAAATGTATTAACTCTTTTATCTTCATAAACACCAAATCCCTTTTAATTTATAAAATAGACACAAAACACCGGCAAAATCAAGACACAAATACCAGAAAACCGGCACAATGTAGTACACTAGTTAAATGCATAGGTCACGCGAACTAATTCATCAACTGTGGTAGTCCCCGCCAAGACGAGAGCTCGACAGTTCTCATTCAAGGTCTCAAAACCTTGACTTTTCGCATACTCTAAAATTTCCGACTCACTTTCCGTTCTAGCAATAATCTCTTTCATATTGCTATCAATTAACAAAATCTCATGAATGGCAGTCCTGCCTTTGTACCCAGTTCCACCACAGTAACTACAACCCTTTCCTTTTTGTAAAACTATCTTTTCAACCCCCTTCATACTCAAGTATTCCTTCTCAACCGCATCCGCAAGGTACGAAGTAGTACACTTCGGACAAATCTTTCGAACCAGTCGCTGAGCGATAATCCCGACAAGCGCAGAGGCAACAAGGTAGTTAGGAATCCCCATATCGGTAAGCCGAGCAATCGTTGAAATCGAATCATTCGTGTGAATGGTCGATAGCACGACGTGACCCGTAATCGAGGCTCTAACTGCAATTTCGGCTGTCTCGCCGTCCCGTATCTCACCAACCATGACCACATCAGGGTCCTGACGAAGAATAGAACGCAGTGCTGCGGGGAATGTCATGCCCGCCTTAGCATTAACCTGTACCTGGTTAATACCGTTGATTCGGTACTCGACAGGATCCTCAACGGTAATAATATTTCTCGTCGGCTCATTGACCTCTTTTAGCACCGTGTACAGTGTAGTGGTCTTACCGGAACCCGTAGGACCTGTGACCATCATAATCCCCTCCGGCACTTGAAGCATGCGATTGAGTTTCTCAAGGTTGTTTGGAGAAAAACCAAGCTGTTCCTTTTTCAGCGCCAAACCTTCTCGGTCGAGAAGACGAATAACCACTTTCTCACCATACACAGTCGGCAACACCGAAATACGCATATCCAGCGGTCTACCGTCAATCTCCGTCTCTACCCGACCATCTTGCGGCACACGCTTTTCAGAGATATTCATATTACCCATAATCTTAATCCGCGTGACCAACGGAGCATGCATTCCCATCTCCTGACTCATAAGCTCGCGAAGTTCTCCGTCTACCCGAATCCGAACCCTAAGAGTGTACTCATACGGTTCAATATGAATATCGGACGCCTTCGCCTTGAACGCCTGAACAATAATCATATTTACCAAACGAACAATCGGCGCGGTCGCAACATCCGCATCCTCGATTTTTTCTTCCTCGGTAAAGTCTGTTTTTTGCGCATTAAATTCGTCAATCGCCTGTTTCGCTTCATCGCTTCGGTCATAGTATTTATTGATAGCAGTCGTGATATCTTCCCCTGCTGTCAAGACCACCTGAACATCCATCGCCGTTACCAATCGAACGTCGTCCCAGGCAATCATATCCAGAGGATCCTCCATGGCTACCATAAGTACATTGCCGTCCAACCTAATTGGAATAAGTCGATGCATCTTCGCCAAAGACTCCGGAATCAATTTTGGGATTTTCGGATCAATAGGCATAGAAGAAATATCAACATACGGTATACCAAATTGATCAGAAAGAACATTAAAGAGAACTTCTTGGTTAATAAAACCCAACTCTATCAAAGTTGACCCCAGTTTTTTGCCACTCTTTTTCTGCTCAGCAAGCGCTTCCCCTAGTTGTTCTTCAGTTATGACTCGCTCTGCAACAAGAATGTCTCCGAGCCTCATTTTTCGTTTTATCATTGTTTCCTCACTCCATACCAAAATTTACCGGTTCTAATCCAATACTTGCAGGACAAACCACATCTATCATACCTATTTAGCGCGATTTATTCAAGACAAATTTAGAAGAAATTTAATATTTTTTTCGTCATTGCAATAGCCCACTTTCTATCACGTAAAGATACGAGAAGAACGATAGGGCAAAAAACGGTGCCATGGGAATATGGCATTTTATCGTCACTTTCTGAAGAATTAATAAAATAACACTATAAACTCCAGCAAAAACGATCCCTAGCGATAGAACAAAAAGTACCCCCTTTCCTGCCAACAATCCGAGAAAAAAGAATAATTTCGCATCGCCCATACCGATAAGAAGTACGCCAAACCGCTGTCCTACAATACTGCAAAAAGCAATAACCAGAAACGCCAATACAGCGTAGAGCAAGCGGTATGCGAGCAGCGACCACGAATAAACACCGAGAAAAACACCACAAACAGAAAAACAAACTGCCAGTAAACTTCCCACTACGAGTACCTTATTCGGTATTTTTCGATGATCAATATCGGTGAAACTCACGACAATCAGTACACTGGAAATGACCATCGTGTACAACGCCTCATAACAAACGCCCATCGTCCAGACGACAAACATGTACGCAATTCCCGTCAGCGTTTCGAGTAGTACCATGCGTTTGGGAAAACGAACACCACAATACCGACACCGAAAACCCAATAGGACGGCACTTAAAATAGGCACCATGTCCAGTGCGTTTAGCCTCGTACCACAGGAATCACAGGCAGAAGGCGGATAAACAATGCTCCGATTGTTCGGAATCCGGTCGATGCAAACACCGAGGAACGAGCCAATCGACGCCCCGGTAACAAACAAAAAAAGATACAAAACCATATACGATATTAATTCATTATTCATATCTCCATTATAGTTCTCTCCGAGCTCTCCGTCAATTTTAATACAAATTTAAAAAAAGTCACTCCAGTAGTATGATATAATTACATATTATGTGGGGAAAACAAATCCCTAAAAAATGAAAAAGAAAGAATGAAAATAACACAATATCAAAGGAAGTGCGATCAGCAGATATTGTACATTGGAGGAACAATGGATACAACGAGAAAAAATACAATGAAAAAAAACAAACCAAAAAAGGGCGGCGGCATCTTACGAGCAATCGGCTACATTTTTTTATTTATCGTGGCTGCCATTATCGTCGGCGGAGTCGCGGTATGGATCTACGTCAACAGTATTGTAAGCCAACTGGACGACATCGATCCCAACCAGGTGTCCGAACAACTCTACGAAAACTCTGTCATTGTCGACAGTTCGGGACGCGTCTTGGAATACATACAAAATGAGGGTCTTCGAAAAGTCGTAAAGTATAGCGATATCAGCCCTGCCGTTATTGATGCCTTTATCGCCGTCGAAGATAAAACTTTTATGACGCACAACGGCTTTAACTATGTTCGTATTATTGGGGCGACGGTAAAACACTTTCTAAACAACGAAAGCCTCGGCGGGGTGTCGACAATTACTCAACAGCTCGCTCGAAACGTCTACTTATTTGACCGACGACAAGAACGAACACTCAACCGTAAAATCGCCGAAGCCTACTACACCGTCCAACTTGAAAAATACCTTACCAAGGAGCAGATTATCGAGGGATACCTAAACCTCGTCTTCTTCGGCATGGAATCCTACGGTGTCGAGGCAGCCGCAAACACCTACTTTGGAAAGTCTGCAAAAGAACTCGACTACATGGAGGCGGCACTGCTTGTCGGAACGGTAAAAGGACCTTCCCTCTATGCGCCGATGATGCGCTACAATAAAGACAATGTACCGGCTGATGCCTACATCATCGATGATGAAGACCAGTTTTACACCATCGTCTTTAACGAGGACTGCCTTGACCGTTACTACACCTGCTTGGACTTAATGTACGAAAACGGAAAAATCACCGAAAAAGAGTACAAGGAAGGCAAGGAGTACGATATTCGAACCAAACTGAAGTTTGTTCAGCCAAGTGGAACGGAAATTTCCTCCTACTTCAGTGATGTCGTCAAACAAGAGGTCATTGCCGACCTTATGGAAAAATATCGATATAGCCGAAAAGAAGCGGTCGAATTGCTTCACTCCGGCGGACTAAAAATTGTATCAACCATTGATTTCGACTGTCAAAAAACACTGGAATCACACTATGAAAAAGATAATTTCAACTACTACTATGGCGATTCTCTGGAAGAAGCCGTTCGTCTATTCCAAGAAAGCAAAGGGCTAGAGGCAACCGGCGCAGCGGATGTTGCCACACTGGACGCGTTCTGTGAAGCGACAGATATTGAGCGCGACTTATTTCCTGATGACATCTACGCAAAAGGAACACAGGAAGAACAAGTACAGCTCCTCAAAAAAGGACTGTACAAGCTCGGCTTCTTCGTTGTCAACGAATACTTCCCGAAAATCTCACCGTGTTTCGATGCGGAGGGAAACATTCTAAACAAAGAAGGACAGCTCCTTCTTCCTCGTTATGACAATGTCATCGACAGTGAGGGCAACTTGGTGATCAAAAGCGACGAATACGAATTTACCAATTCCGGCAGTCTAAAACTGCTCCGTTATAAATCCCTGTACTTCTTCCCACACTACGAAGACGACATGCTTACCAGAATTCAAATAAACGTGACAAAAACCTTTAAATTGCCGAATGGCTACGATCCCGCTTACTACGTCAACGGGTGGAAACAGGTCGACTCCATTCAGATTTACTCAGGACACGAAGTGCTGATTCCTGATGAGTATAAAAAAATGGACGAAGACGGCAACGTGATTATATCAAGACAATTTATCAAAGAAAATCCTGATTTTTTCCAGCGAAACGACGAGGATGACTCGCTTCGAATTTCAAGCGAAAATTTTGTTATCAGCCAGACGCCGGTTATTCAGCCACAGTCCGCCATGGTCATCACCGACCCGTACACAGGGCATGTCAAAGCCCTCGTCGGAGGTCGAAATATGGAAGGCGCGATGCTCTACAACCGAGCGACAAATCCTAGACAGCCGGGATCGGCGATTAAGCCAATTTCCGCGTACACTGCAGCAATGAAGTCCGGAAACTACAGTCCGTCATCCGTTATCGACGACCGTCCAAGATACCTCGCCGGCAACACGTGGATGCGCTGGCCGAAAAACTGGTATGAAACCTACGGTACCGCAACATGGTACTATGGTCTTACTACCATACGGGAAGCCTTTGAAATGTCATCAAATGTCCCTCCTGCTTACCTCACCGACCAACTGGGCGTCGAAACCGTTGCACAATGTCTAAAAGACTACGGTGTCACCTCAATTGTCGAAGAAGGACCTGTCAACGACATGAATATCTCCGCCCTCGCGCTCGGTGGAATGAGCCGTGGTATTTCCCCAATGGAAATGGCACAGGCATACGGCTGCATCGCCAATGACGGTATGCTCAATAAGTCAACGACCTATATCAAGGTTATGAACAACCGAGGAGAAGTGCTTCTCGAGAAAACGCCGAATCCTACCAGAGTGCTCGACGAAAACGTCGCCTACCTTATCAAGGACTTGCTTCGAACCGCCGTGTCAAACGGTCTGGCATCACGAGCAAGCATGGCGACTCAGACAGTCTACGGAAAGACCGGAACGACATCAGATCAATTAGACGTGTGGTTTGTCGGCTTTACGCCGTACTACGTCGGCGCGGTATGGTTCGGAAACGACCTCAACATTCCGGTCAGCAAAGGATCCGAATTTACCGCCGATTTCTGGCAAAAAGTCATGACCGATTTACACAAAGACTTAGAGCGAAAAGAATTTCCTGTACCTGACGGCATCGTCACTGCTGCTGTCGATGTTATTTCAGGAAAACTGCCATCCGAACTCTCAGCAAAAGACCCCAGAAATACAATTCGTTCGGATATTTTTATCCGTGGTTTTGTGCCAGCCGAACAGGACGATGTTCACGTCGAGGTCAGAATTTGTAAAGCGACCGGAAAACTGGCGACCGAATTTTGTCCCGATGACATGGTTGAAACCAGAGTCATGGTGCAACGTCCGGAACCTTATGATCCGTCAAAACATGAAAATATAAAACTCCGCGACTCTGCTTATGATGCACCGACCCAAACTTGCGACGCACATAACGAAAAAACACATAAAGCCTACCTCTGGGAACAAAACATCGAGTACAAAGGACAAGATCCGTTGAAAAAACTTAACAACGGCGATATTATTGTCACACGCTACTATCCGGTTGAAATGCTAGACGGCAATATTAAGACCTTGCCACCATCAACCATTATTAGAAGCGATGGTACTATCACTCTTCCAGACGGCACAGTAATTCCAAACGGTGAAATTTTCCGTATTCAACAGTACGATGCCAGCAAACTGGATGAATTCTACGGATTGGACAAAGAAAAGCCACAAGGAGCGACCACCCCTTCCGAAGAAGCAACTGAAGAAAAGGAAGACAAAACGCAGAAACCAGAGAACACAACGAAACACGAAAACAGCACGGAGGTAGAATCCACGACCGAAACGACACCGGAAACTGCCGAAGATACGACCGAAAAGAACGACTAAAGTATGATACACAAAAAAATCAAAACAATCGAGTCACCGATAGCTGTTAATGATAAACTGTTTATAGAAAGTCCATTTGTGCAAATTAGAACAAATGAATATTTTCATGTAGCAATGCAGTATCCATTACTAAAGATGGACAATGCTGAATCCAACTGCCTTGTCCGAAAAGAGGTATATGATAACCTAGTAAAAGCTGCTGCTCTTCTTCCTACAAACTATCGTTTCAAGATTTGGGATGCTTGGCGACCTTTAGCTCTTCAAGAGGAATTATTCACCATCTATTCAAACGATATCATAAAAACATTCCACCTTGAAGAAGAGAAAGAAGCGCTAACAGTTATCCAACAGTTTGTCTCAATTCCTAGCAAGGATAGAGAAACACCTCCTGTTCATACAACAGGAGGTGCTCTTGATATTACAATAGAAGACAATAAGGGGAACGAACTCAATATGGGTACTGCTTTTGACGTATTTGGTGAACAAACACAAACCGCCTATTTTGAACAATTTAATACAAAAGAAACACATTTAATCCGATCTAATCGTCGACTACTTTACAACACCCTAACATCAGTCGGTTTTACGAACCTACCATCTGAATGGTGGCATTACGACTATGGTGACCAGTTTTGGGCGTACTACAAAAAACAACCAACTCGTTATCGTGGAGTCTTTACAATAAAGGAATTGCACAATGACTAAAAATCAAAATAACAAAGAAAAAATAGAAATTCTCCGAAAAATTAATAGGCAAAACATTAATAAAAGCTACTTTGTCTTATATTCAATCATCGTATTCATCGTCATTGTCGGCGAACTGTTCTTGTATTTTGTAAAAGGCTTTGAATTTCTGACATTTTTTCAAGATATTGTCGAAAGTCTCATGGGTGTCCTTGTCGCCTTCTTACTCTTCGATGTATTCCATAAAAAAATTTCCAAAGATTCCTACGCATTAGAAATGTCACAACAAATCTTAGATCATTTAATGGCAAATACTAAAGCACTGTCTCTTTTTTCAGAAGAACAACGAGAACACTTTATTGAATCAACCATTTCCTCTCTCGTCGACGATCCCGATGCAACTGAAATGATTAATAACAACGTACTCAAGTACCTAGCAAAAAACAAACAGTATCGCATACGAACAAGCTTTGACTATCGATTTGATATTCAAAAAAACTTACCAAGTACTTACGAACATTTTCTAACAAGCGAAAAATATTTCTATGTTCAAGAATTACTTTCCTATGATATTAAATATCTTACACCGGAATCAAAAAATATCAACGGTAACACAGTCTCGATGTTTTTTAGTTTCAATAATCAAAATCTAGATAAAATGCTACGAAAAAAAGATACTCTCAATAGTGATTTAACGGACTGTATTTTTAGAGAAGGACTTGATGTCCATTATGACGATCGTTGCGCTTTTCTTTCTTTACAAGAACTTCCGCTTGATCAACGAAAAAAACGAATTATTGAGCTTTTAAAACCAGATGTTCAAATCAATAACCATTCAGGAGAAGTGAGCAATGTGATTGTTGATGAGAGGGGGATTATCATACAATTTAAAATTGATATTGATCCTACACTCATGGAACACAATATACGAATTATATTTTATATTCCAAAACGTCATCATAGTCTGTTAGAAATTGCTATTATTGAACCAACAAAAAACCCCAAAATAACAGTTAGTTACCCTGAGGATAGCCTCTACGTTGAAATGTTTCCTTTCTTAAACGACGACGAGGATTCTTCCATCGAAACTACACACAGACAGATCAATGGAATATATGACATATCATTAAATAAAAACTGGATTTATCCAATTAGTGGGATTATTTTTTCTATCCACCAAAAAGAATAATCGCAAAATGAGAGAAGATTCTTCTTAGCGATTCATCCTTAGCTGGTGCGAATCCAGTCATCCCCCTTAGGATACACAGCCTACACCCTTATCACCTGTCAGGGCGTAGGCTTTTGCTTTTTCCTTTTTTTCGCTTTAACGGACAACTACTTAACGGGCTACCACCCCGTCTGCTGTAAAAAACAAACATCATTCACCCTACGCCAGACAGATGGAAACAGTTTACTCTGTGGTAAATTTTCGTTCAAACAATGAAAGGGACGTAGCCAATATAAGACAACGGAAGTTCGACTCTGTACCCTAAAAAGATAATTTTTCAAACCCTTTGACATCGATGTCTTTTCTATCAACACACCAGAGTTTCATAAGATCGATAAGTTTTTCTTTACTGGAAATATTTGTTTGATAAATCACTTCATTTTTACTTACTTCAAATTGATATCCATCGATTGTACTATCTTTCTTTTTAAACAAACTGCCAATCAAACCCTCCTTTTTATAGTTCGGCATAGCTTGTATAAATTCCTTCCCTATTTCTCCATTTTTTTCAAACCATACTGTAATAAAAGCGCTATCGCGATTAGACGTTCCTCTTTCTGAATCATCAAGTGTTTTAATGGAATTTTCTATACAATCCCATGTACAATAGACATCTTCTATACATTCCGTCCGATACTTTAAAATATTGATGTCTTTTCCGGATATCGGTTCTGAATCTTGAGTATTGTACATACCCACATTGTAATCATCCAGCATAGAGGTAGTATATTCAACCGCCTCTTCAGCAACTGACCAAGCAAAAGAACAATAGACACCATGTTTCCCGAAAGAATAATCTGTTATATAATCCTCTTTACTATCCGAAACATCTTGTAAAGCAAATTCCCCATTCATCGGCGGAAACTTCTCGAACATCTTCTTCGCCCAATTGGAAATAGTATCGGAACAATCAATCAGTGAATTATAATCTCTATCCTCCTCATACTCTGTAAAGTCATTCAAAAAAACTTCAATATCAATTGATGTTTTAAGGTTTTTTGTTCTTTCAAATACAAATAAATCAAAACTCATATGAAATACCTCCTCCACAACCATTATATCTTTTCATTTCGTAATGTAAATACTTTTATGTAGTACATTAACAATAACCAACACAGGGATTTTTCCCTCTAGCAAATAAACAGGAATGAAGCTGTGAGAATAGAACATAAGGGTTCATGAACAAGAATAGACTCGATGAGAGTAGAACATAAGAGTTCACGAACAAGAGTTTATTCGCAGTTTGAGAAATTCCGGCGGAAAAGACCAAGTTATTTCAAGTTATTGTAAATAACGAAGAATTTTTTGGCACTAATAAGCGAAAGAATTTTTCCGCGATGAGAATAGAGTATCAAAAATGTAAATAACGCAGGGATTTTCCGTCAGAATGAGCAAACAAGGACGAGCTCGACGAGAGTAGAACATAGAAGTTCACGAACGAGAGCGAGTCCGCTGTTTGAGAAATTCTGGCGGAAAAGACCAAGTTATTTCAAGTTATTTTATGGTAGTGTAAGTAGCCGAACCAACAACTTCCTCCACCAATCCCTTCACATCGAGTTTTGATAGCGATCGTTGAATTTTATCAAGTCGAGGGCGGGTGACGACGCGTGGAGGAAGAAAGACGGTACAACAGTCCTCGTAGGGCAAAATCGACGTTTCAAAAGTGTCGATTTTTCGAGCAATTTTAATAATATCGGTCTTGTCATTGGCAATAAGCGGTCGGAAAATGGGCAGATGCGTCATAGAATTGGTGACAATCATAGATTCCATGGTTTGACTTGCCACCTGTCCGATGCTCTCTCCGGTAAGGAGAGCGGAACAGCGTTCCTTTTCCGCTATTTTCGTGGCAATTTTCATCATAAAGCAACGAGAAAGAATGGTCATTTCCTCCTCGGGGCAATATTCCTTGATCGCTTTTTGAATGGGCAAAATATTCACCATGGTAATTTTTAAACCATTTGTGTAGGCGGATAATTTCCTACCCAAAGTAACGACTTTTTCTTGAGATCGCGGACCTGTAAACGGATAGGAATGAAAGTGAAGCGCCTCGATATGAACACCTCGCTTCGCCATAAGGTAGGTCGCCACGGGAGAGTCAATTCCTCCGGAAAAAAGGCTTAGCACCCTGCCGGCACTGCCGTAAGGCATCCCACCAAGACAAGAAATGCGGTCGGTAAAAATATAGGATTCCTCGCGAATTTCCACCTCAATCAGAAGGTCGGGGTTATGAACATCGACCTTTAGAGAATGATTGGCTTTCAGCGCTGCGGCACCGAGAATTTGAACCATGTCCGGTGACTTAATCGGAAAACTCTTATCCGCACGCTTTACCTCGACCTTAAAGGTGCGATGCTTGGTATTTTTGGCGACCGTTGCCACAGCTTCCTGTATTTTCGCCATATCACTGGGCACTTTTATCGAGGGGCTAAAGGAAAAAATTCCTGGAATTTTTTGCAGTTTATCAAAGACTTCATCGCTTCGAGAACTATCAAATTCGAGGAATACACGTCCTCTATGCGACAAGAGTTTGACGAAGTCGAGCCGTCGGCGGATATCCTGTACAAGCTGCTTTTCAAACACATGGCGGTTATGACCTTTTAATCCAATCTCTCCATAACGGATAAGTACAACACTTTTTTCAACATTTCGTAATTCATTCATAGAACGATTATAGCACGTTTACTTGCGATTGTACTTTTGAATTTTCAAAGCCGATTCTGCAATACTGCCGGCTAAACATTTTAGATCACCAAAGGTAATCCTTCGATTGGGCTGTTCGTAAAAATAATCGGGTGCAAAACTAATGCGAATCGTACCGTCAGCATACGCTTTCGGACAGGAAATTTTTTTAATCATCCTCGACAAGGTGTCTTTATGAGAACTACACGCCGAACCGCTGGAAAGGGAAATCCGCTTATCGGCGATCATATGAATCAATACTTCACTTTTTACGCCCTTGATAGAAATCGATACAATGTAAGGCGACCCTTCTGCCGGCGAATTGATAATCCAATCCTCGGTCGGTAGCGCGGCAGCAAGCGTCGCAAGCAAGTAGGCTCTCGCTTCCAAGACGGAAGTCACGCGGCGTTCAGGGTTTTGCTCTTCATTTGAGATAGGCAGACTATTTTGATGTCGTCCATCCAAAGAATCGGGAAGATCTAAAGAAGAAAAATCTCCGGCGCCTATATTCAAAGAATTATTATAACCAACAGTATTGTCATTATTTTTATCGATAAATTGCACATTCTGTTTCTGTTCTCTTTGTCTCTGTAGAAATTCGGCATTCTGTGTCTTAATAAATTGTTGCGATTCCTCCAATAATCGAAGAGCCTCTCCCAGTGCGGCGATACCGACGGTGTTTTCTGTCCCGGCACGAAGCGACTGTTCCTGCCCCCCACCGATATGTAACGGCACCACGGGGGCGTGCGCTAGCAGCGCGCCGGTTCCTTTTAATCCGTGAATTTTATGCCCACTTATGCTGTAGTAGTCACTCAGTCGCACGGCTTCCACCACGCGCTCCAGCTCGATTTTTCCGAGCGCTTGGACGCCGTCCACCAACAGCAGGGGCTGTCGGTCTGCGGGTAAGCTATCTATCATTCGGCGAATGGCTGCAATATCCGTCACCGTACCGAGCTCATTGTTCACATGCGATACGCAGACCAGCGCGCCGGAAAAATCGACATCCGTGAGGATGGCACGCCCCTGAGTATCGACCGGCAGTTCGATAATCTCCAAAAAGCCAAGCTTTTTCTCTAAAAAATACAGACAGTCGTACACACTCGAATGCTCCAAGCCGGTAATATAGACGCGTTGTTTTTCATTCTCGATAGACGAATTCTCCAAATCCTCCTTGTCGGCAGAAAAAGAATACGGCAAGCCACTCTGCACAGACGAAGTGCCGACTACATTATTCGCTGTCGAACCCGTCGCGGACATCACCTCTTTTCCGGTATTTTCTACACCGGCTCCTCTAAAAAGACGAGCTTCTTCCGCCAACATTTCTTGGGCAAACTCCTCCGGCAAACCGCATGCTCCCGTATCCTCCGAACAAAAAACATGCTGATTAATACTCGATAGGTACGGATCATCTTCGACTCCACCCTGTTGCGGCATAGGGTCGAACACCGGACAGACACATTCTATCAGAGAAGGTGAACCCATTCTCCGCTTTCGTCCATCCAACACCCCAAGTGCCGAAAAAATCGCGGTGTTATTGGATTCTGTTCCACCCGATGTAAAAATCACCTCGGCATCCTCACATCGAAGAAGCCTTTGAATCTGACGTCTGACATCCTCAACGCGTTTTCTCGACTCCACCCCAAAAGTATTAATCGTCGAAGGATTCTCCCATGGCGCATGAAATGCCACCTCCAGCACCTCCTTCGTAGGATAGGTCGTCGAAGCGGAATCGAAGTACAAATCCTTGTCCATATTTTGTTCTTTCTTTTGTTTTTTATTATTCATACTTTCTACACCTTTCTTATTTTCTTACGTTCTCGTTTTCCTTCTGTTTCCCTATTTCTATTTATCAAGGAATAATCTCCCCACTTTTCTATGTTTTCTACTATAGTGCACAACGACGAGGATTACAATTTAATACTACTCTCATTTTTAAAGATACATTAGATATTTTAAATGAATTTCTAACAAAAAATTGTAATGCTCGTCATTCTGGACAAAACAAGGAAAATAGGGAAATATCCCTATCCCCCTATTCACTATCGTTCTTACTTTATCAATCCCTTATCCCGTAACATCATGGTTGCAACCTCTTTAATATCCGTTCCCTCATCGACCATTAAGTTATACTGTTGCATTTCCTCTTCTGTCCAAAGATTGCCGAGCGCCTCTAAATCCGTTTTCAAATTCGGGTGCTTCTCCAAACAGTCATCCCGCACAATCGGACACACATAGTAGGAAGGGAAAAATTGCTTATCATCTTCCAAGTTTTGAAGATTGTACTTTGCAATTCGACCATCGGTAGAATACGACATATTAACATCAATGCTGCCGTCTACTAGAGCATTGTAAGTAAGTCCCTGATCCATGGAAATAACCTCTCCAAAATCAAGACCTTTATAATGCTCTTTTAACCCTAGGTAGCCGTCTGCACGATTCGGAAACTCTGAATCACAACCTAGTTTGAATCCGGCAGAATACTCTACCAAGTCCGAAATCGTATGAATATTGTACTTATCCATGGTCTCCTTTGTAACTGACAGAACATAGGTATCATTAAATCCAAAGGGTGCAAACCAGGTCACATCATACTCGTCTTTAAAACGACGGGAAACATACTCATACGTCTCCTCCACAGACATAATTTCAATCTGATTAAATACCGCAGAATACGCCGAACCTGTGTACTCAGGATACATATCCGCATCCCCTTCTACCAAAGCATTGAAACAGAGCATTGTCCCACCCAACTCAGAGATACTGACATCATATCCCTTATCCAAAAGGTAGAGGTACATCACCTGCCCTATCAACCGTTCTTCCGTGTAGTTTTTATGCACCAATTTAATGCTCGCTGAGCCGTCACAGCCACTCATCATCAAGACCGCACCGACTAAAACCACCGCCAATAATTTTGCTACTTTTCTCATATTTTCTGTTCTCCTTACTTTATGCTATTGTATTCATTTTCATATTTTTTCCGATATTTCGCTTCTCATCTTGAAAAAGAGCTTGGCAACTGCTGCGTTAAAGCCCTTCTTAAGCAACCTGTCGAATAATACTAACCTATTCTTCTTTTCTACTGATTGTCACACCCTTCGACGTAAGCTTTTTTTCCAATCGACCAAGTAAAAAATCGACAATAAGTGCCAACAGGGCACTGACCAACGCACCGGTTAAAATCATCGGCTTATTATTCATACTAATTCCCCGATAAATAATTGCCCCCAGTCCGCCTGCACCGATAAGCGTCGCTATCGTCGCCAAACCAATACTCGTTACGGCGGCAATTCTGACGCCACCCATAATTGCCGGTACGGCAAGCGGAATTTCTACCTTTGTCATTACCTGAAACTTGGTCATTCCCATTCCCGTCGCTGCCTTTATAACATCCGGCGACGTGCTTCGAATCCCTATTAAGGTATTCTTGATAATCGGCAAAAGTGCATACAGAAAAAGCGCAAACACTGCCGGCTTGTAACCTATACCAAAGAGCGGCATGGAAAAAGCAAATAACGCCAACGACGGAATTGTCTGGATAATATTGGCGATATGAGTCACAAAATCCGCTGCCCTTTTATGATTGACAACCAAAAAGGCGAGTGGAATCGCCACAACACACGCAAGTAACACCGCAATAAACGAAAGCGAAATATGTTCCCATGTCTTCTCTACGATTTCCGGAGAATGCGACCCAATATATTGAAATACTTCACTCATACTAATAATCCTCCTGAACCGGCATCACACTCATTAATACATTGACAATGCTGGTATTCGAAATAATACCAACAAAGACGCCGTACTCGTTGACAACCGGGCTAAACTTAATATCCAATTCTTCTCGAATAGAGAGAACATCGGGAAGCGGCGTCCTCGGAGCAATCCACTTTAAATCGGTCTTCATAATCGTTCCCACTTGAACCGAGTTATCTTCCAGACTGAGCAGACGGTTTAATCCGACAAATCCTAAAAACTTTTCCTTACCGTCTCGCTGCTTTTCAACAACTGCTGCCACCTGAGAGTGTCTTGCTTTCAACGACTCCGCCACTTGAATCGCGGTACGCTTTATGGATACAACGACAGGATTGTCATCGACGACATCTTCTGCTCGAAGGTACTCCGGTGTACTCCACAATCTATTTTTTCCAATAAAATCGGCAACAAAATCGTTTACCGGATGCTTCAGTATTTTTTCCGGGGTGCCAAACTGTACAATCTCGCCATTTTGCATAATCGCAATCTTATTCCCCACCTTAATCGCCTCGTCCATATCATGAGTGACAAAGACAATACTCTTATTTAATTCATCTTGAAGACGAAGTAGCTCGTCTTGGAGCTGATCTCTTGTCAGCGGGTCCAGCGCAGAAAACGGCTCATCCATCAGGATAATATCCGGCTCATTCGCAAGTGCTCTCGCCACGCCAACTCGTTGCTGCTGACCACCGGACAATTCACTCGGATACCGCTCCGCGAACTCCTTGTACGGCATATCAATCAGTTCCATAAGTTCCTGCACCTTTTTCTGCACCTGGCGCTTGTCTTTTTTACAGAGTAATGGTACTGTCGCAATATTCTCACCCACCGTCTTGTGCGGAAGAAGCCCCGAATTTTGTATCACATATCCAATACCACGTCGCAACTCACTTTTATTCATTGTCATAATATCATCACCATTGATAAGAATTTCCCCTTCTGTCGGATCAATTAATCGGTTAATCATCTGAAGGGTCGTGGTCTTTCCACACCCGCTCTCTCCGATTAAAACAACAATTTCTCCATCGTCAATCACAAGATTCAAATTCTTGACAACATCAGTCTTATTATCATAGGACTTTCGAATATTTTTCAGTTCGATCATCTCTCCTCCTCTAACAGTCTAAAAAAACAAATATTCTTCTACTTTATGAATCTACTTTAATAATTGTATGCAGAAAATTTTTATACCTCAAATCGCAACAACAAGTACGTTGTCTTACACGTACCAAGTACAAGCTCTTCTTTTTGAAACAAATAATAATTTCTTCGATAAAATAAACTGCACTTCAAAACAGAAAACATAGTATAACCGCTACTTCAATTATACTATAAAAAATTTTTCTTGTAAAATCAATCAATCACCGCCGAGGCAAGCACTCTCGTAGAATCATAAAACACAATAATTTGCCCTGATGTTATCGCTCGTTGCGCCTGATCAAAAACAACCTCCACTCGTCCGTCCGGGAAAAGACTTACCTCACAAGGTTCTGCTTGTGCTGCATAGCGAATTTTCGCGAGACACCTTCCGAGTTCTTCCCCTTCCGGTAAAGAAACGTAGTGAAGATTAGAAGCCGTCAGCGTCTTACGAAACAAATCCTCATTAGCACCCAAAAAAACATCCCCTGTTGTCGCATCGATTTTAGTAACAAACACCTTTTTCCCAAACGAGCCAAGCCCCTTACGCTGACCAATCGTGTACTTTTCCAATCCGCGGTGAGGCACTGTTTTCTTTCCATAAAGAACAAAAAAACCCTTCCTGCCCTCAACACCGATAGCCTCTAAAAAATCAAGGTAGTTGGTCTCGACAAAGCAAATTTCCTGCGAATCTTTTTTTTCCGCAATCGAAATACCAGCTTGTTTCGCCAAAGCACGAACTTCATCCTTACTTTCCATTTCCGAAAGTGGCGTTAAAAGTCTGGAAAGTTCTTCCTGTGTCAACATCGCCAGCATGTAACCCTGATCTTTTTTTTCATCGGCGGGTGAATGTACCTCGTAGCGATTCGTCCTCGCATTATTTTGCACCAAGCTCATCGGCAACCGTGACCAAGGAGGAAAACTTAATTGTCCGATTACAACGAACACAAGGATTCGGCGTTCTTCCGGAAAGATATTCCGTCACAAAGTAGGATACGACATCCGAGCGAAAGTCGTCGCGAACATCCCTTGTCACAAAGTCAATCCCAATCGTTTCAGCGACCTCTTTGGCATCCCTCATTCCCTGATTTTCCGCTTCATCGTCGCCCCACATATTCAGCCACACGCCGACAACATCATATCCCTCTTGTTTCAGAAGGTAGGCAACCACGGCGGAATCAACACCGCCACTTAAACCAAGAACGACTTTTTCTTTCCCCATTATTATTTTCACCACAACCTTTTTCTTTGCATGTCAACAAGCCTTTCTACGACAAACTACTACAAATCACAAACTACGTCATCGACAAAAAAATCATGCGTTTCCGTCGGAATTTCAGGAACGATCTGCTCCTTAAAACAGATCCCGATTTTTTGCCCCCGCGAATCAGAGGCGGAAAAAAAACGATCATAAAATCCCCCACCATATCCCAGTCGCGCCCCTTCGACAGTAAAGCCAAGTGCCGGCGTAAGAACTAGCGGATTGCTATTCCATATCGTTTCATACGACCACTTATTCTCTTCAATAGCCGGAGGTTCCCATATTCCCCAACTACTTTTTTCCAAGACTTGTAAATCAACAACACGATAAAATATCATGGTCTTTCCTTCAACACGTGGAAGCAAAAGAACAAGGTCTTCTTTTAACAACCATTCATGGTACGACATTAAATCCACCTCATTGCGAAAGGCGACAAAACTACAGCAAACGGCTGGTTGAAATCGTTCTATTAACAAACTACAAATCAACAGTGATTTCTCCCGAGCACGAACTTCTCCAATCCTTTCTCTCTCTTCTAGTAACTGTTTCCTAAGTGCTGACTTATCCATGACCACAAACCTCGCACATTATTCTTGCTCCAACTATTTTTCAACTATTATCAACAGCTTTCAATGTTCGGCGCCTCGTTCTTTGTCCCGGAACAAATACCGAACCCACAGCGATACCATTCTACCACCAAACCATATTTCTTGCCAATTTGGCGTAAGTCTGGTACAATCATTTATCGTTATGACACATACTAATCCGACAATATGTCGTCCTTCGTTAGCGATAAATAAAACGAAAGATAAAGTTAGTAAAAACATCGTTCTCTACTACAAAGGTAGTCTAGAGCTTGGACAATAGGAGAAAATATGCAAAGCTTTTACACTGAATTTATGCGTTCAACGCCGGATAACTGGAAACTTCAGCACTTTAGCATTCCCCATATCATGATCACGCTAGCTGTCATTTGCTGTGCCATGCTGCTTTGGAAAAAAAGAGAGCAATTAACAAAAAAAAGTGCGATTAAAATACTTCTTGTGACCATGTTAACCATTCAAGTATTTCTGCTGTACTACTGGTACATCACTACAGGATACTCCGGACTCAATGAATCACTCCCCCTCTACAACTGTCGTGTTGCCATTTTATTTACAATAGCGGCACTTCTTACAGAGAATAAAATCGCCAAGAACATCGCTTGCTACTGGGGACTTGGCGGTGGGATTATCGCCATTCTTCTGCCGAACATGGATCCCTTTTCATGGCCGCATGTCACACAGCTCAGCTTCTTTATGGGACACTTCGCACTTCTTCTGTCTTCTCTCTATATTTTTATGACTGACAACATGACCTTTAATAAAAAATCATTAATTAACATTCTTATTTTTAGCACGACATTCCACATACTGGTCGCGCTACTAAATTTCCGAATGAAATCCAACTACTGCATGGTCTACCAATTCCCCTTTGGGGAACTCCCTTTTGTGGAAAATGCGACGATTTACTACGCCTTTTTCGCTATCAGCATGCACAATTTCTTTTTATTTTTAATCCATCTCTCCCTTCGATACCTAGAGAAAAAAAGAGACGCTTCAGTCAAGCCGTCATCAAGTAGGTGATACATAAACTACTATTGTTTTTTATAGAATGTCAACTTTTGTTCAAAAAAAGCTTGGTTTTTTTCAAGAAAATCGAGAAAAATTTTGGGCAGATTACTGTAGTAAATAGGGTATCCCAAAACAATAAATGATTCTTCC
>PDWJ01000705.1_pt1 | contig 46668 bp, 46 predicted proteins | sample 1430881 | NCBI WGS metagenome assembly PDWJ01 (sample SAMN01162460, study PRJNA174530) | Oral metagenome, whole genome shotgun sequencing project. | biome: Marine environment; feature: Marine mammal; material: Swab sample of the gingival sulcus; isolation source: swab sample of gingival sulcus...
TTTGAGCAAATGTGCTCATATTGCGTGCATTTCTATGCACCTAATATATCCTCATTCCGTTGCGCTGTAAAGGTTTAAAGCTTCAGCATCAAGCCATAAGTACATGTTTTCTTCAGGTCAATGACCTTCAGCCTCATATCCTGCCAGCGCCTTCCGGAAGAAAACAGCTGCGTCCTGTTCCATGTCAGGCAAAGCCAGTCAGGGTCAGTTGCAAGCCTTTTCCAGCCTTTAGTGCCCTTATGTCTGCCAAACATAAATGTGTTCTCACATCTTCTGAAAGGCTGAAGTCTCTTCATGCATCTGATATGTTTTACAGATTTGCCGCCTCCGGTACGAAAACCTTTCTTCGGTTACAGACACACCGGGCTGAGGACTGTTTTTCAAAAGCAGTGAGTGGAACACATCTGAACACTGGAATATTTCAAAGTGAATCAGATACTGATTCCGGCGGTACTCCAACGCACTGAGTGCCGCCGGAACTGAATCCTTGAGAAGGCTATCAGGGAATTCGAATTGTCTGACCAGGGTAAATCTTGTCAGGGTCATCTATTATGCCCTTGTTGGCCTTGACTATTTCCATGTACCTGCTGGCATTGCCCAGATGCTTTTTTGCTATTCCTGAGAGAGTATCACCTGACTTGATGGTATAGAACTTTGCTTCTTTGATTTCCTTGCCTATTACCTTCAGGCCGTCAGCTGCAACCTTGGAAATACCGGTGATGTTACCTGCGAGAAGTATTGCCTTCTCGAAGGTGGACGGGTCCTTGCACTTGCCCTTGAGCTTTATCATGTCGTCAATGATCTCCAGTTCAAGGCCTTCAATCTCCTCATCGTTCTTTTTAAGCCTCTCCAGAATGTACTTCTTTGTTTTGGCAGGATCATTCTTCTGAGCTTCCTTCGCCGCAGCTCCAACAGCTTTTGCGAATTCCATTATCATTTTCTTTTCCTCCTTTTGCCGGTTAAACCTGTGAAGCACAAAATACAACCAAAAAGAAATAAATCAAATAGTCCATCTTGAGTTCATTCTTGATGAAACAGTTAACATGGATGATATTGGGCTATTAAAGAACAATGTCTTACAGGGAGGCTGAAGTGAGCAGAATAGAAAAGACAGGTGCTTTTTACATCGGCAGGGAGTTTGACGCAGAAAAGGGTCAAACCGTCGGGCATGAGATTTCATACGATGCCAGAGACCTGACTACACATGCTGTCTGCCTGGGAATGACCGGTTCAGGGAAAACTGGACTCTGCATAGACCTTCTGGAAGAGGCAGCTCTGGACAAGGTGCCTGCGATAATCATTGACCCGAAGGGTGACATAACAAACCTGCTCCTGACCTTTCCCGACCTTCTTCCAGGCGACTTCAAGCCCTGGATAAACATAGATGACGCCAGGCGCAGGGAAATGACAGTTGACCAGTACGCCGGGAAGGTTGCGGAAACATGGCGGAACGGTCTTGAAGGATGGAATCAGGGACCGGAGAGAATTAAACTTCTCAAGGACAGCGCAGAGTTCCGCATCTGTACTCCAGGTTCCGATGCAGGAATCAGTATCTCCATACTCTCAGCTCTCACTCCGCCAAAACTCAGCTGGGAAAATGAAGCAGAGCTTATTCGGGAACAGATACAGGGGGTTGTCGGAGCACTGCTGGGGCTGATGAACATTGAAGCGGACCCTCTGCAGAGCCGTGAGTTTATTCTTCTGGCAAACATTGTGGAGCATTACTGGCGGAAGGGAACACCTCTTGATCTTCCACTGCTTATCACCTCTGTGCAGAATCCTCCAGTGAAGAAACTGGGGGTTTTCGATACAGATACCTTCTTCCCTGAAAAAGATCGGTTCAAATTCGCCCTTTCCCTGAACAGCATTGTTGCGTCACCGGGATTTCAATCGTGGCTTACAGGTGAACCACTTGATCCTGCATCAATGCTCTATTCTCCTTCAGGAAAACCCAGGCACAGCATAGTGTACCTTGCCCATCTCTCAGAGAGTGAAAGAATGTTCTTTGTTACGCTGCTTCTGGAGCGGATGGTTACTTGGATGCGCAGGCAGTCGGGAACCACCAGTCTCAGGGCTTTGCTTTACTTCGATGAGGTTTTCGGATACCTGCCACCTGTTGCTGAACCTCCATCAAAAAAACCGTTGCTCACCCTTCTTAAACAGGCCAGAGCATTCGGACTCGGGTTGGTTCTCACCACTCAGAATCCTGTGGATCTGGACTATAAGGGCCTGACCAATACAGGGACATGGTTCATTGGAAGGCTTCAGACAGACAGGGACAAGTCCAGGCTTCTGGACGGCCTTGAGTCTGTTTCTGCTGAAGCAGGAGCAGGATTCAACAGAAAGGAGATGGACTCACTGATCTCCTCCCTCGGGTCAAGGGTATTTCTTCTTCACAATGTTCATGAGGATCATCCTGTACTCTTTCAGACAAGATGGGCCATGAGTTATCTTCGGGGACCTCTCACCAGAGATCAGGTAAGAAAGCTCAGAGAAGAAGGCTCTGAATCTGCTTCAACTCTTGTCGCTCCTCCTGTTGCTGAAAAATCCCCTGCTGCAGAACCTTCTGCTGTAAAAAGCGCTCCAGAAGGGATGTCCAAAGAACCGCCTCCTTCGCCTTCGGGAATGAAGCAGGTGTTTATTCAACCTGAAATAACCGCCGGCCAGGCTCTGAGTAAAGCAGAAGCAGCATCAGACGCTGAAGTAAGGCTGGTGTACGAGCCGGTACTTCTGGCCATGGCCAGGATTTCATTCATGAAGAGGAATCAGCGGGTCAACTTTTCAGAGTCGAAGGAAATGGCACTGGCTCTTTATTCTGATTCAGAAGTTATCACATTCAGCTGGGAAGATGCCCTCTCCACTAAGCTCAGAATTGAAGATCTCTCTCACAGGGCGGAACTTGATTCCTTTTTCAGCGGAACTCTTCCATCAGGGTGGACAAAAGCCTCCAAACTTAAGTCCCTGAAAAAGAGCTTAAGCGATTACCTTTACCACAACAGCTTGATAAACCTTCCATTCAATCCTGTGCTGAAGATTTACGGCCAGACAGGAGAGACTCCAGAGGAGTTCAGTGCAAGATGCGCAGACATCGCAAAAGAAAAACGGGATGCCGAGGTTGATAAACTTCGGGAGCGGATGGAAAAGAAACTCAACCGTCTTCAGACAAAGCTCCTTAGAGAAGAAAGAGAGCTTGAAGAAGACAAAGCAGACTACAACAGCAGGAAGGGTGAAGAGCTTCTTTCGGCAGGAGAAACACTTGCAGGTTTCTTCGGCCTTGGCAGAAGGCGTTCATCAGGGCTCTCCGCTGCTGCCAGAAAGCGGAGACTCACGCAAAACGCCAAAGCTGACATAAAAGAGTCAGAAGAGGAAATCGAAAGGCTCAAGGAAGAAATCGCAGACATGGAAGCAGAACTCAGGGAAAAGGTGGAGGACATAGTCTCCAAGTGGGAAGAAACCCTGAGCGAGCAGGACATTTTCGAACTTAAGCCAAGGCGAACCGATGTGCAGATTCGCCTGCTCTCCCCTGCATGGGCTCCTGTCTATTTTATTGAGTCAGAGGGAACAAAACTCCGAATTCCCGCGTGGGAGCCTGAAGAGAACCTGTAGCAGCCACAAGGGTGCTGACATCATTCATATGTGTTGCGACCAAGCCATAAAAGGACTGAAGCAATGACCGGACCTGGAAAGGCTGCTTCGAAAAATGCCTATGAAGGAGTTTTCATGCTGCAGTGTAAATATTTTTCTAACTTCCATGGTAAATGTCATCCATATCATTTGTTTGTGGAGCTGGTCCATATGAACCCCATTGCTCATCCTGGTAATACTCAGGCGGTGACTATTTAGAAAGGCTCTTCAGGTGAATACAGTTCGAATGGATACTGAAGCTCTTTCTCTCACCGGAGGCAGAAGAGTCGGGCAGCCAGGGCATAATCTTGCTCTGGAGTTTATTGAAAAGAGAATGGGCGAAGAGAAGCTTTCATTTTTAAAGGGCAATTCCTTCAGGCTTCCATACAAGGCAGACAGACAGGAGTTCTGCAATCTTGCAGGGGTGATTCCAGGGAGTGATTCAGCATTAATGCCTGTTCTGATCGGCGCCCATTACGACAGTGCTCTGGACGGACCATGCTCTGATGACAATGCTGCTTCTGTTGCTGTCTCTCTCTGTGCAGGGCTCTTCAGAACCTCAGACGAACTGTTATTGTTGTGTTTTTTGATGCAGAGGAACCGCCTTACTTTCATACAGAGAAGATGGGTTCATACAGGTTTCAGCAGGATCACTGCAGGGACATTGAGTTCGCATCGGTGGTAATACTGGATGCAGTTGCCCACGATTTCAAAATACTGGTTCCGGTAATTGATTCTCTTGTGCGAAGACTGAGAGAGTTCATATTTATCATCGGCTCAGAAAGCCATTCTCTTTATTCGGACATTGTGGAGAAAACTGCTGCCGAAGCTAAGGGTCTCAGGCTTGTGCCAACCCTGAACAAATACATTCCTGATACTTCGGATCACATGGCTTTCAGAAAGGCAGAGCAGCCCTTCCTTTTCATAAGCAGAGGAAGAGGCCGGTACACCCATACTCTGAAAGACAACCTTCAGTGGATCAACTGGAAAGCTCTGAACAGAGTCTCTGAAATGACTCTTTCTTTAATGAAAGAACTTGATGAAGCTCCCCTTGAAACCTGCAGAAAGCCAGTTGATCCCTGGAGGCTTGAAATAAGACTGCTGCGCAGGGCTGCAGGTTTTCTTCTTCCTCTGGTACTGCCCTTTCTGGGCACCGGAAAATTCTGGCTCAGTTCACGGAAAGACCTGGACAGAATAGCGGAAAAACTTAACCGGAATGTAAAGCTTTAGACCAGGCGTTTCTAAGGAGTGTATGTCAGACGGCTTACAACAACAGGTACCTGCATCACATTTTCATCACTGGTATTTAGTATCACATCTCCGACAAGATTCTCATACTCGTCAAAAGATTCTATTGGCTGCTCCAATGAAAGCTGAATCTGGACCGTAATACCCTCAATTCCTGACCCTTCAGCAGGAAGGATAAACCCTTCGTTATCCCAGCCGAAGCCGAGAAAATCAAAGTCGTCTCCGTTCCATTCTTTCAGCTCAGCCAGGGACATCCCTGTAAATACCCCTGCCCGGCAGGAAATCTTCTGTGTTCCTGCGATCTCGTAGTCTCGATCATAAAGGTAAAAGTCAGCCTCAATTCTGAGAATACTGCCATCGCTGTTCCAGATATAGATTACTTCCTGGCCGTTATCAGGATTGGTAACTTTTGTGACTTCATGCATCACAGTACCTTCATTGTACCACCGCTCACCGTGCATAAGGCAATCTTTTTCAAATGCGGCAATAAGCTGGTCTCTTGTGCTAAAAGCGGCGTAGTCTTCAATGGTTGAATATGCTGTATTCTCTGATTCAGCAGACTCTGCCTTTTCAGAGTTTTCATTGGATATTTCATTAACAGCAGTCTCCACAGCTTCTTTACCGCAGGCATTAAACAGAAAGACGAGCATTACAGCTAACAGTGTTTTCATCAGCTCCTCCTGAAGTTGAACAGTTCAAACACATTGTAACGGCTATGATACCCGCCGGCAGAAACAGAGGCAAGGCAGAGTAACCCTGGCGTGTGCCTTGCTTTTTGTGACGGAAGTTTTGTCAACTTGCAAAACAGGAACGAGCTGCCAATAATTATCAGGTATTTCCTGAAATTCCGGCAGATGCAGATATTTCTTCAGCCAATTGATCTCTCTGCGGGCAACAATCACTTTTCCGTATTGATACAACTCTGAAAATCCTGTAACTATGCTTGCGGTATTATCCACAACCGGCAGAATTGATAAAACAGCTTCATTCACGGAAGAGGAGTAAGTGCATACTGTGAGTCTGAAAGATCAACAGCTGTGGTATCATTTTCCGCTATATCAATTTTGTGCAGCCACATATCCACCAGCCCGGAGCTTCTTCTGGAACTGACCATAAGAATGTATTCTCCCTCTCCCAGTTCCACTGTGTCCTGAAGGGAAGTACTCAGCCAGAGATAGTCCAGGGGGAGATACCTTCCTTTCACTGGAATGTTCAGAACTGCTGTGAACTGCTCCTCATCTGTGTATTCCAGAGGAGATGAAACAAGAATTCCAGCAGGCCGGTAATCGGCTGTTACAGGAGTATCCAATCCAGGTACCATAGCCAGAGCCAGGCCGGTCCAGTTCTCAGGAATGCTGTCAGCCGGTGAAACAACAGGTAACCAGCTCTTACCGTCCCAGACTTCCAGCCATCTGCGGCAGCCTCCGTTTTCTCCTGAAAACCATCCGAGAACAGGTCTCGCTGCTATGCCCAGAGCCTTGAGACTGGCACAGAGAAGTACCCTGTGTTCTCCTGAGGTTCCACCGCCGGAGCCAATAATGGAAAGCGGGTCTGCTATTCCTCCCAGATAGTCATACTGGAAAACCTCAACATTGACTGATATCCATGAAGCAATTTCCAATGCTGTTTCTGCCGGATTTCCCGCTGTTTCTATTCTGGAAGCCCAGAACTCTCTGAGTTCTGCTCTGTAGGGAGCCACCGGTTCCTCATCTATTCTGTAACTCACCAGATACTCAAGGAACATGGAATCAGGAAGTGAGTCGTAGAATTCGTTTCTGACAGCCAGTGCTCCCTGCACATGATCCATCAGGGATTCTTCTGTCATTTCCAGCCTGTCCAGCCTGGGAATAGTTTCAAAGAGATATTCTACAGCTTCTCTCTGCTGCCCCAGGGTGTTTTCCAGAGTTTCCTCCCAGAAAGCCTGATTTCCAGGGGTTTTCGCCAGAAGACTGTCCCTTGCCTCAGGGGTCAGCAATAAGAGGATACAGGTTAAGAGCACTGTCATATCTGCTCCTCCCTCAGATTGATGTGAAGCTCTTCCAGCATCTGACTGTCATCTGGTACTATTACTGTCTCTTCTCCTGGAATTATCTCGAAAACCGTTCCTCTCACAGGCCAGCCCCAGGTTGCGACAAACCTGCCTTCGCCGAGTTCCACCTGCCTCAGCTCCGGAGTCATGGTAACAATCTCCCTCAATGCTCCGTAGTTTGCAACTGAAACAACAACTTCGGCAGAATCATCAGCAATGGTAAGCAAGCCGGTTTGCGCATAGGTTTCTGTAACAGGGACCAGAGAGACACTGCCCAGCTGTCTTAACGCTCCTTCTGCATTACCTGTTGTGATTGCCACTACTATTGCCGCTTTTGAAACCCTGTCATCAAACCACTCTGGAAGCTTATTCAGATCTTCTGTGGAAATGTCGGCGTATACCCAGCCGCTCTCTGTCCAGACCTCCGGCCAGGCGTGATTGCTGTCACAGGTGATCCAGTAAGGGGTGAAAACCTGCCTGCAGGGAATACTCACACTGCGCAGCGCGTCCATGTAGAAAACTGTCAGCTCCTCGCAGCGGCCTGTTCCTGAAGACCAGGTAACAAAGGGGGACTGATCCCTGACTTGTGTAGGTTGATACTCGGTTATGCTGTCACACCATCCGCCTATAACAACTGTTGCCTCTTCTATTGTATTCACCCCTTCAAGAAGAGGAAGAAGAGCCTCTCTGAATACCGGACGCCACGCAACCAGAGGTTCCTGGCTTACTCTGGCCGGAAGCACATACCTGAGAAAGACAGAATCTGGAATACTCTCTCCCCACGGCATGGTTTCAACGGCAAGAAGCGCCAGATCAACATTCTCCTGAAGAGCAGTCAGAGATTCGCCTGATCTGTCTGAAGAGGGAGAGTTGGAAAGAAGGAAATCAATGCACTCTTCTCTGGCTGGAGAAGAAATAATAATCACTGCAAGTAACACTGCTGTCATGTCTGCTCCTGCCGATAAGTTTTTTACAGCTATATTAATTTAATCCACAAAACTTAATGAAATTCCGTAAATTAACTTTTACAGTCGAATAATGCCTCATCTGAATGTATCGGTTGAAGCTGGCCTTGCTGAACTCCCTGGTTGATCGCATGAGACAGAGGTAAGACATTCCAGCAGAGAGAAGCAATATTATTACACAAATTTTTTGAAAAAGTTAAGAATTGAAAAAATCAAATTTTGTGCTCTTTCTCAGGCAAATCCGGCTTTACGAGGCTGCTGTAATCGTTCCGGACCATGTTTCTCATATTTCAATAAGCAGAATTCTCAGGCAAATATTGCCTCAGAATATGTTCAGTATTCAATGAAAAATACTGCCTGCATGCAGAAGCCTGCAGTTTAGAATATTCACAGCACATACTTATCTCTCTGCAGTTCAGTCAGTTTGATCCAGGAATGCATGGGTTGAGCAGGGGACCTGCAGGCCCCCTGCCATTCAGATGGCTCTCTTGGCTTCCACCATGTCCTTTACCTTCATGAGGCGGTTGGTGTTGCCCCTTTCCATCTCATCCAGTTTCAGACGGATCTGCCTTATAGCCTGTTCCTGCTCAGGTATCATCACATACTCAAGTGAGTTCACCCTGCGCCTGGTGGAATCTATTTCTCCTGCAATAAGTACTATAGCCTTCTCCTGCTCGGCAAGTCTGATAATTTCAGGAAGAACAGACTTGTAGACCTCAAGAGCCTCATCAAGCTCAGGAGGAGTATCGAACATTCCATAGTTCTTTACCTTGCCCTTGATGGAAACATTGAAAACAGGAAGAGTCAGGTTCATCACCCGTCTGGTGGAAGACTCAACAACAGCCTTTGCTCCAGGGTATCTCAGGGCATCAAAGAGGCTTTCTTCCTCCATTGCCGCTCTGGCAAACAGGAACTCTCCGTAGGCCGTTTCAAGCTTTTCCTCCAGAGCAGCCCTTGCTCCTTCGTAGTCGGCTATCAGGATCTTGAACTGACGCATCAGTTCGTCGAGCTTGTCCTTCAGGAGCTTATGACCCTTCTTTGCAAGCCTGAGCCGTTTCTTAAGCTGAAGCAGCTCCATCCTGGTGGCTTTTACCTCAATGGGCATCTGCTTCACTCTTTTCCACCGGCCAGTAGGTGTCCAGGTACTCCGGTCTGATTCTTTTCATCTCACTTCTGGGAAGGAGTTTGAGAAGCTCCCAGCCAAGATCAAGGGTTTCCATTATTCCTCTGTCTTCGTGTTCATCCTGACTGATGTACCGTTTCTCATACTCAGTGGCAAACTCCAGATAGTTTCTGTCAAGGTCGCTAAGCGCGGCAACTCCCAGAATCACCGAAAGCTCCCTTGCAGCTTTGCCTGCAGAGTATGCGGCCATGAGCTGGTTGAACAGATCGGAATGGTCTTCTCTGGTTTTGCCCTTGCCGATTCCCTTGTCCTTCAGACGACTCAGGGACTCCATCACATCCATAGGAGGGTATATGCCCTTCTTGTGAAGCTCACGGTTTAGAATAAGCTGCCCCTCGGTAATGTATCCGGTAAGATCAGGAATCGGATGAGTCTTGTCATCCTCAGGCATGGTAAGAATGGGAATCTGGGTTATGGAACCCTTTCTTCCCTTGATTCTTCCAGCTCTCTCGTAGATCTGTGAAAGGTCGGTGTAGAGGTATCCGGGATAGCCTCTTCTGCCTGGAATTTCCTTTCTTGCAGCACTTATTTCTCTCAGAGCATCGCAGTAGTTGGTCATGTCTGTGAGAACAACCAGAATGTGCATGTCCTTCTCATAAGCAAGATACTCTGCTGCTGTAAGGGCCATTCTCGGTGTACTGATTCGCTCAATGGCAGGATCGTCGGCAAGGTTCAGGAAAACAACCGCTCTATCCATTGCACCTGTAGCCCTGAAATCCTTGATGAAGTAATCTGCCTCTTCAAAGGTGATACCCATAGCAGCAAAGACCACTGCGAAGTTCTCGTCTCCGCCTGTAACCTTTGCCTGTCTTGCTATCTGTGCGGCAACAATACTGTGAGGAAGACCGTTTGCGCTGAAAATGGGAAGCTTCTGCCCTCTCACCAGCGTATTGATACCGTCAATGGAGCTGAACCCTGTCTGAATAAACTCAGCAGGATAATCTCTGGCATATGGATTGATAGGAGAACCGTTAATGTTCACCATCTTTTCAGGAACTATGGGAGGATCATTATCGAAAGGCGGTCTTGGGCGGCCCTGGCCATCGAAAATCCTTCCCAGCATCTCAGTTGATACTCCCAGTTCCTGACCCTTGCCGAGAAAACGCACTTTACTGGTTTCCAGGTCAGTACCGCTTGAACCTTCAAAGAGCTGAACCATGGCCATGTTGCTGTCTATCTCCAGCACTCTGCCGTGCCTGAGTTCTCCACCCGGCAGTTCAATTTCAACCAGTTCCTCGTAACTGACATCTGTAACACGGTCCACCATCATCAGGGGGCCGGAAATCTCAACGGTTGTCTTGTATTCCCGTATCATTACTCAACCTCCCTTTCTAGGCGGTTTCGAGCCGTATCTTTTCGTTAACGGCTTCGGTTATCTTTTTCTGAAGTTCTTCTATTCCGGAAATATCTTTCTCCTCAAGGTAACGCATTGCGGCAATCTCCTCGGTGTGCGGGAAGTCAAAGACAGCCTTCGGCGAAACATCAGCCCTCAGGGCTCTGCCCATCTCGTCATGTGTGTGAAGAATGGTTGCCAGCATGAGCTGCTGCTTCTTTATTGAAGCGTAAGTATCCACCGGGTGAAAGGCGTTCTGATGCAGGAAATCTTCTCTGAGGCTCTTTGATGTGTGAAGTATCAGCTGATCTTCAGGAGAAAGACTCTCTGCGCCTACCAGCCTGGCTATTTCAAGCAGATTTGATTCATCCTGAAGAAGTGCCATTGCCTTTCTGACCATCTGAACCCACTCTTCGCCAAGGTTCTCGTCGTAATATTCTTTAAGGTTGGTGGTGTACAGACTGTAACTGTCCAGCCATCCTATTGCAGGGAAGTGGCGCTTGTAGGCCAGTTCCGCCTGAAGACTCCAGAACACTTTCACCACCCTGAGGGTTGCCTGTACCACAGGATCAGAAAGGTCTCCTCCTGCAGGGCTCACAGCGCCCACCACTGTAAGGGCTCCCACTCTGTCATCATCTCCAAGGCACTTAACCTTGCCGGCCCTCTCGTAGAACTCGGCGATACGGGTTCCAAGATATGCAGGATAACCCTCTTCGCCGGGCATCTCTTCAAGTCGCCCTGACATCTCTCTCATTGCCTCTGCCCACCTGCTTGTGGAGTCAGCCATGAGAGCCACAGAGTAACCCATGTCCCTGAAGTATTCTGCAATTGTTATGCCGGTATAAACACTTGCCTCACGGGCAGCCACAGGCATATTGGAAGTGTTGGCCACAAGAACAGTCTTCAGAACCAGAGGTTTTCCGCTCTTCGGGTCTTCCAGCTCAGGAAACTCCTGAAGAACATCTGTCATCTCGTTGCCGCGCTCTCCGCAGCCCACATAGACAACAACCTCAGTATCAGCCCACTTGGCAAGCTGATGCTGAATTACTGTTTTGCCGCTGCCGAACGGTCCCGGTACACATGCAGTTCCGCCTTTTCCAACAGGGAAAAAGGCATCAACCACCCTCTGTCCGGTAACAAGAGGCTCATCAGGAGCAAGTTTTGTGCTCACAGGCCTGCCTCTTCGAACAGGCCACTTCTGATACATTTTCAGTTCACAGGTTTCACCGTCAGGCTTCTTAACCCTGGCTATTACTGTGTCAATATTGTAACTGCCCTTTTCTATCACCCAGGTTACCTCACCTGAAATGCCCGGCGGAATCATGATGCTGTGATCAATGAGTTCCGTTTCAGGTACTTTACCGATAACTTCTCCGCCTGATACTGTTCTGCCAGGTTCCATTACCGGATTGAAGTCCCATTTCTTTTCGTGGTCCAGACCTGGAATGTTTATTCCTCTGGTAATCCAGTCTCCAGCCTGTTCACGAACCTTGTCCAGCGGTCTCTGAATACCATCGTAAATGGATTGCAGCAGCCCCGGGCCAAGCTCTACTGAGAGCGGACTTCCTGTGATGTAAACAGGATCTCCTGGTTTGAGCCCTGCTGTTTCCTCGTAAACCTGAATGGAGGCCTTGTCTCCCTTCAGTTCAATAATCTCGCCGATAAGCCTGAAATCAGAGACGAAAACAACATCGTACATCTTCGCTTCTGTCATTCCGGTGGCAACTACCAGCGGTCCGGCTATTTTGTTTATCCTGCCTTTTAGCATTGCTTCCTCCGACTCACTGCTCATCTTCCGCCATAAGATCAACACCTACAGCCCTGATGATCAGGTTCCTTATAGTGTCCTCGCCCATGTGCTTCGAACCGGAAACACCCGGCAGGACCACTATGGCCGGAACCGGAAGGCTGACAACCTGATCAACCTCGATCTGGAGATGATCCAGCATATCCTCGGTGATCATTACTACTGATGCTTTTTCCTTAACCAGCGATCTGAATATCTCCACCGCCTCATCTCCAGATGCAGGGGTGTAGGTTTCCACTCCCAAAGCCCGGAACCCGAGTACTGAATCCGCATCGCCGATAAAGGCCATTCTGCCCTGTTCCGCCATGTTTCTCCTATCCTCTTGGAACCCGGGCCTTAAGGCGCCGGATATCTATGCCGGCAGTCTTGCCGGCTGTTATCATCTTGAGATGAGATGCTTCCAGTTCTCTTCCCAGCACATATGCAGCAAGAGGCCCCGGGCTGAACATATCCGATGAGGCCCTCTCAAGAATTTCCAGAACTATAAGATCCGATTCCCTCTGGTATGAGAGGAAAGAACCTGTTTCCAGACCTTCTTCCAGTGCTTTCGCTGCATCCTCAAAACCGGATGTCTCCTGAAGAAGCTCACTCAGTCTGTTCATTCTTGCTGCCTGTGAAATGTCATCCGGAGTGTGGTAACCACCACTGAGAAGCGAGTTTTCCACAGCTTCCCTGTCGCCCCTGTTTCTGGCAGCGGTAAGAAAGTTTCTGAGTTCAATCTTTACCCTGGGAAGGTCTCCAACAGGTTCAGGCAGTGTGCTCAGGTTTTCCGCTTCAACAGAGGCTGCAAGTCTGTCCAGCACTGCATCCAGTCTGTAAGCAGAAGGAGAGGCAAGCTCATGAAGCTCTTCCAGAGCCCTCCGAAATCCCTCAGGAAGCGACTCTGCAGCTCCAGGATCAGACCATGCCATTCTGATGGTCTCAACTGGAATTGTGCCCTGAGGTTCAACATCCACATCACCTGAACCTTCAGAAGCCAGGTTTTTCCACAGGTATCTGGCATTTCTCACATCTCTGCGCTGAAGTATGCCGTCTGTGAATGAACAGCTTTCGGACAGCTCTGACAATTCTTCCTCAGCAGAGGAAACAGCTGCTCTCAGAGCACCCTCAATACTTCCTGATTCCTGAATAAGCGGACCGTACCAGGTTTCACCCAGTATTCTGAGCACTTCGTCTCTGTTCTCAGCGGTAAAGAGCTGCTGCCATATGCGCCTGGAAAGGAGTGAACCGTCAAGTCCACTGACTCTGCCACTGGCATATGTGTACGAACTGCCTGCCACTCTACTCCCCCTGCCCTTCCAGGGGAAGAAGCCTGGACAGCTCCATAACCATTGAATCATGGTTCAGCTCTGCTATCATTGAAAGGGTTGCGTTAAGGCTGATGTGCCCGCAGCGCATTATCACCCCTCCATGATCAGTGTGTCTCTCTTCTGAGAGAGTAAATGTTTTCTCTCCGTCAGAGGCTTTTTTAAGGAATTCGGCACTGATTCTGCCTGCATCCTTCTCGTTGACGATAATCTCAACCTCTCCACTGAGGTCACATCCTGAAAGAAGGGACTCTATCATTTCAAGGTAATCAGTCGCTTCAGAAATCTTTATAACCGCATCTGTAATAGCCTGGTCAACGATTTGTCTTCTGTGGCTGAGAAGGGCCTTTTCCATATTCCTGTGAATGTGATGCTTCATTCTTTCAGATCTGGATTCAACCCTGTTCTTTACCCTTTCAACATCTTTGTGGTGCCGGCTCTTGATGGATGCCTTCACCTTTTGCAGGGCCTTATCTCTCTCAGCTTCTGCAGCACTGATTGCCTGTTCAGCCTTCTCTCGGGCATCTGTTTCTATTCTGGCCAGAATGGCCTCAAGAGACATAGACCGCTATCCAATCTGGCCGAGCATCAGGAAAGAAACAAGGAATCCGAGAATTGCGTAGAACTCAACGAAAACCGCAAGAATAAGTGATTTGGCACTGTCATCAGGCTGTTTTGCTGTCATCATTGCACCACCGGCGCAGACTTTGCCCTGATGAATACCGGACATGAGACCTGCAAGGGCGATAGGAAGACCTGCTGCAAATATCTTCCACGCATCCGACATGGTGAGATCGTCGATACCGCCAATCTTGCCGATGAGAAGGAAGGCTATAACAAAGCCGTAGATTCCCTGGGTTCCAGGAAGAGCTGAAAGCAGAAGAAGTTTTCCAAATTTTCCAGGATCAACGCTCATCACTCCGGTACTGGCCTGGGCTGCAATTCCAACTCCTACTGCACTGCCGATTCCAGCAAGGGCACAGGACAGAGCCACGCCCAGATATGCTACCAGATATACACTCACTTAATATCCTCCTTGTTATGCGTTATTACTTTGTTCTCTGTTAATTCTTACATATCGCGGTTCGTACCTGAAGGGTGTAAACCTCTTTCCGGTACCGTCATAGAACTTGCCGAAAAACTCAACGAATTGAAGTCGCGCAGTATGAATGAATCCGCTGAGAACAGCCATTGCAAGGTTGAAAAGATGACCTCCTGCAAGAACAAGAACCGCCAGAATAATACCTATCACCGGAATGGATCCGCTTACCATAGCTGCTATCTGGTTAATGACAGAGGCGATGATTGCACTTGACAGCGCAAGGGCAAAGAGACGGGAGTAACTCAGAACATCACCCAGAAGGTTAACTATTCCGTAACAGGCATAAGCTCCAAGACCTATCCTGCCTCCGATTCCAGCAGCCTCTCTGCCGCCCATTACGAAGATCAGCACAGCACCCAGCCCAAGCATTCCAAGAAAAACCGAGTCCAGTATGCCGGTGTTGGAATAGATGTTCACCAGATAGTGGTCGAAGAGCCAGGGAAAAAGCCCCAGCAGAGCAAGTATCCACCCTGTCTGGTCAACAACAGCAGCAATACCCTCTTCGGCTCTCAGCCTCTTCTGCAGGTTTACTATGATTCCCCATGCCAGCTGGATCACACCGAATCCAAGAGTCAGGTAGAGGAACTGGTTGGAAATGGAAAAACCATCTCCACCATGTGAGTACCCTGGAACAATGCTGTTCAGCGGCATTGCCGCAGCCTGAAGGAATCCGGGAAGACTGCTGAATGACGCTCCAAACCATCCTCCAAGAAGAACACCCCAGAAAATACTGGCCAGCGCTCCTTGAAAGAGAAGCCTGAAGAGCCTGGTGTTGCCGCTTTTTCTTCTGGTAAAGTGCCAGCCTATGGCTGTTCCTGCCGCAAGGGCCAGACCATATCCTGCATCACCTATGCAGACACCGAAGAACATGGCATAAAATGGCGCCATCAGCGGAGTAGGGTCAGGATCGGCGCCCTGCGGTCTGCCGTACATGTCAGTGAGCATCAGGTAAGGATCTGCAGTTGCACTCTCTGAGAGGAAAACCGGAGGAGTTTCACCTTCATCCGGTTCTATCTCTGTAAGCTCAACAGGACCTATGCTCTCCAGGGCATTCTTGAGAGAGGGCATGTCGGATCTTCTTATCCATGCATGAAGCAGCGTGGCTGAACGGCTTTCTCTGCCTGAAGAAACAGCTCCTGCTCTGAAGGATTCAATTCCTGCAGCATCGTAAAGAGCTTTCATTGAAGGAAGAAGAGAAACCATTGTATCTGCTTCTTTATTGAGAACAGCGATCTTTTTCTCAATTGCTGCAAGCTGTTCAGTTATGTGTTTGAGAGTTGAAGCCGGAGAATCAGAATATGCCGAGAAGTCTTCAAAGGCGAATCCGCTCTCTGAAAGACGCTGCAGAATATTCTCTTCCGCAGATGAATGCCAGAGAACAAGTACTCTGTTCTCGGAAAGCTCCTGGTAATGGAAGAGTTCATTTTCTGCCTCAAGGCTTTCAAGTGAAGCGAGTCCTTCCCTTGCAGTAATTCTTCCAGCTCTCACGGAAAAAACTCCTTCTCTGTTCATCTCACTGAAAGAAACCGGAATATCCTGCCACTGTTCAAGGAATGCCTTCTGCCTCTCCTGTTCCTGAATCTGAGAACTGAGCCTGCTTATTTCATCTGCGATGTACGCACAACGACTGACCGTATCTGAAAGATCCCTGTCAGAGAGAAGGTCATTCAGACTGTCAATATTCATAACCTGCTGTGTTTCTTTCTCTGACTCTTTCCCTTTGAGGAATCCTATTGCTTTCTCAAGGGAAGACATCAGATCAGCAGTGAGTCTGCTGCCCTCTTCTGATGCTGAAGAAAGAGGAACATCTTCAACGATTGACATATCCAGAAGGTGTATTCGCCCTGTCTTTTCCATCACGGAAAGAACCTTTTTTCTCTCGGCGATGTGACAGAGAATTTCAGTTTTTACTACAGGATCTCTGGCCATCAGCCGCTCTCACCTTCCACAGCCCTTCGAATCAGCTCCAGAGCCCTTGGCTCAAGAATACCTGCCTTTTCGTTAAGAGCAGTTTTCTCTGTTTCCAGTTTTTCTGCAAGCTGTCTGCCAAGTTCGTCAAGTTCTGACTGAAGCTTCGCCAGGTTTTTCTTCTCGTAGTTTTCCAGCTCGGCACGATAATCGTCCTCAACAGCCGAAACCTGCTCAGGAATAGAGTTTCTTATTCCCCTGGCCTTTCGTTCTGCTTCTTCCACAGCAGATGCTGCCTGCTTTTCAGCATCGAGAAGCCTGTCAATTCTGCTGCTCAATAGGTTCACCGTCCTTTTCGCTGAATAGTCTTTAGCCAGAGTGCGGATGAATTAGGCAAGTTGTGCATTTCACCCCAGAAATCACTCTAAGTCTATTAACTATTTTAATGCTATACATATAGTTATCTAATTCTCCACAAGAAGCAAAAGTTTTCAACAATCTTATATCTTGCTAGGTTACTTCTGTTTGGGACGAGGATCAACTCCGCTCATACTGCAGTGACCTTCAAAGAAAACACCCTCCTCAATAATCAGAGATTTGGTGATGATGTCTCCTTCTATACGGGAACCGTTCTGCAGCTCAAGCTGCTTTTCAGCTTTTATGGTTCCATTGATGGTACCGCCGATAACAGCATGATTAACATTCACATTACCCTTGATTCTTCCCTCATGACCAACGGTGAGAGTACCGCTGACCTTAACCTCTCCGTCAACGAAACCATCAACCCTGAGACCGCCGTTGATTTCAAGTGATCCGGTTACTGTGCTTCCTCCGCCTATTGTGGAGTTAATCGAACTGTATGAGTCTTCCTTTGCCATTTCTCATCCTTGTCTGGGTTCTGTCAGTCATCTGACAATCCGGCAGTTGCCAGATTTTCTATAACATCCCTGGTTTCACGCATTTCCTGCAGTTCCATCTCTATCAGATCAAGTCTCCTGTTCAGCTCCCTTGCAACAGCAAGAGAGTCCTGAAGCTGAGCATTTCTTCGGCTCAGTTCTGCATTTCTGCTAAGTTCATCAGCTCCGAAATACAGAATCACAGCTGCTGCAAGAATTAGAAAAACAGCTGCAAACAACGCTACTCGAAGAAAGACAAGCCTTCTTCCAGATACTATCCATTCCCTTTTCTTTCTGTTGGCGTCATGAGGAATAATGTTTACTGTAAAACTTCTGTCTCTAGCTGCCACGCAATCTCCGAGCTATCCTTTTGTTAAAAGCTAACCTAAAACCCTTCAATTCTCCGGTCAAATGAAACTCACAGGTTTTCAAAGAGCTTTTCTATCTCCCCTGCGCTTAAACCTGCGCCAAGACATGCCATGAGCATGATTCTAATCTTGTTGCCTGCCATGTCTCCAGCGGAAACAGCACCTTTGCTGAAGAGATCTGCTCCTCCTCCTTCGTAACCGTAAACTCCGAGAACACGGCCCATATAGCACCTGCTGCAAACAGCCACTACCACAGAACGGCTGATGGCTCTTTCAATGGCGTCGGCAGTTTCAGGATGAACATTACCTCTGCCGAATGCCTCCACCACAATTCCCCTGTAACCGGAGTCTGTGAGATGATCAATCAGTTTCCCTCCAAAACCTGCAGCAGTTCTCACAAGCCCCACCTTCTCTTCCAGAACAGGTTTGCAGCAGGTGAAAGGAAGGCCAAGGCGCCAGATCGGAAGCCTGTGGTATATCACCTTGTCATCATCTACAAACCCCAGAGGGCCATAACCTGGAGAAGCAAAACTGCTTACATTGGAAGTGCATGTCTTTGTAACCCTTCCTGCAGCATGAATTTCATCGTTGAGAACAACTGTAACTCCCAGATTCTTCGTTTCTGTGCATGCAACACGCACTGCACTCAAAATGTTTCTCGGACCGTCAACTCCCAGTTCACCGCTGCTGCGCATTGCTGCTGTAAATACCACAGGAAGGGTTCCCTTAAGGAATATGTCAACCATAAAGGCTGTTTCCTCCAGGGTATCTGTACCGTGTGTAACAACCACTCCTTCAAACTCACCTGTTTTCTCAATCTGCATAAGTCTGCCGGTGATTTCTGCCATCTGAACAGGGTCCAGATGGGGGCTTGGAAGGTTGCAGAACCGTTCCTCTACAATTGTTACATCTTTTATGCTGCTAAGAACTGATGTATCCATCGCTGAAACAGCCCCAGGGGTAAAGCCTTTCTCCCCTGGAACCATCTCTATTGTGCCACCGGTTGAGAGCAGCAAAATTCTTCTCATTTTTAGATACTGTCCTTCTCTGCATCTGCAATCCTGCTGCGCAAATAATTTTTTAAAGCCTCAGGATTTTCTGTAAACTTCATAGTCTCCTGTTCGAATCCTGCATCTGCTCCATGGCGATCAAGAAGCCTCATCAGTTCAGAATCTGATCCTGCTGCCTGAAGAAGTGTCTGGCTCTCTTCAAGAATCTTCAGCAGCCCTTCCCGGGCAGGATCCACTGTCCAGCGGAGAATGATGGCAACTGAATCGGCATTATCCCTGTATTTTCTTCTCATATCAGAGCTTATTTCTTCAGCTTCCCTGGTGGAAACTATACCGCTTCCAAACCTTATCCGCTTAAATATATCCTTAATAAAATCAACTGCCTCTGATACTTCCAAAAAGGCTCCATGTCCATCAGGAAGAACTCCATCACCTGAAAAAATCACAGAATTCATCAGAGCTTCAGCTATTTTACTTCTATCTGTATCTATTTGCAGAAGAGCATCTTCTACTGCAATGAAAAGATTTGAGTAACCCTTCATGAAGCTTACTCTCTTATTCACCGATTTTATCATTTCCAGTCTTTCAGAAAGGATCTCTGTAATCTGCCTGCCTCTGCTCATTCCCAGCATTCGAAGATTCAGTCTTTCAGACGAGTTTCTCTTCCAGAGCGGCAGAAGGAAGTTTTTTTCCAGCAGCTGAAAGGCATCAAGAGAACCGGAAGAGTTGAAACTCTGCTTAAGGGTAGAAAGAAAAGCTTCCGTATTGGAATAACCCAGAAACTCAATTGCAGAAGTTGCAGCTTCTGCAATCTCTATTGCAGTGAAAGATGAGTTCAATGACACAAGCTCAAGCTCCACAGCACAGTTCAACAGCTGCGGAAGAGTGAGATAACGCCAGCTGTGATAAGCATCCTCCTCCATAAAACCATCTGTTTTCTTCAAATATGCGTATATCTGCCAGTCAGGCTGAACCCCTTTTCTGTATTCAGCAAGTAGAGAAAATGGAGAAGCGCCATCTGCTCTGGAAATAAGCTCTTCCATCATTTCCCTGTTCCATATCAGAGAAAGTGTATCGGCGCCTTGAATACCAGCTCTTGAAAGTCTGGAAGCCAGAAATCCTGCTGTATTCAGAATATTTTCTCTGATACTGGAACCCTCTGAACCCACAAGTGCTGAAACAGCACCGAAAAGCTTCATCCGTGTGTTTTCGAAGACAGCCCTTTCAGCAACCCACTCATCCAGTCTGGATTCAGACCAGTTCTTGTCAAGATTAATCGGAGGAGGAGATTTCTGAGAAAGCCAGGCATCAAGCACCATTACCTTATCCTCAACTATCTCTTCCTCAAGTCTGCTGGAGAGATGAAGAATGTAGTCTTTGTCCCCTGTAACACCTCCGATGCTTCCGGTGAACTCCCTGGTCAGGGAAAACAGAAATCCTCTGAAACGGGAAGGTTCTCTGCTGAAAAGAGACGCGCATTCAGGAAGTATAGACTCAAGAAAAATTTTACATACAGCGGCTGGATTGGTAACGGTTGACGAATCAGGACATCTGTGTTCAGGAAGGAGCCTTGCTGCAATTTCTTTAACAATTCCTGCACTGGAAGCTTCCAGAAGCTGAGGATTATCCACGAAGCTGTGCAGAATTTTTGAAACTCCTGTTTCCAGAAAATCAGCAAAGAGTCTGTCTGCCCCTTCCTCCCATACTGCAATTCTGCTGAAACGATCGCACACAAGTCGTATACCGTCTATCAATTCCCGGGAACGGTTTTCCTCAATACCTGGAATAGAGAGCAGACTTGTAATAACAGTGTCAACTGCTTCTATACGCCCGCTGGCCCGAAGAACTTTATGAAAAACATTGTGTTCTGTATCTCTTATTTTTGTTATGCCTGAAGCAGAGTTATATCCGTTTACTGCAAATGCCAGGCATTCCTGAAATACAGGATCTTGAGGCTGCACTTCTGCAAGAAGCCTTGAAACCACATTGTCGAGAAATCTTTTTCTTACAGTAAGATCGGAGATCCTGTAGATGAAATCAACGATATTGTTATGAACGCTGTCAGGAAAGGAAACCAGAGTTGCCAGCCATGGATGAGCAAAATCTGACAGCATTTTTTTTCTATCCATAACAGAAAGAGCTTCAAGAAGCCTTGCTGTGGTTTTTATTCTGCATAGATATTTGGTAACTTCCTCGGGAGCAGCAGCCCTTGCAAGAAGCGATGCCGCTGAAAGAATGCTGTTAATTGATAAACCGCTGTTAAAAGCAGCGTTTTCCAGCTGTATCAAAGCTGTTCTGGTTTCACCATATTTCATTTCAGTCAGAGCCCTGTAAAACATCTTCAGAGCTGCTCTGTCCGCTGCTGAACTTATAGGAAATATCTTTGCTGCTATACCGGAAAAAATAATGGTATTGGAAGGGGACAATCTGTTTTCCAGACTGGTTTCTTCCACCAGTCTGGTGAGGAATTGAACAGTTTCACCACTGATTTCCTCGCCAGCAGTCTGAAGGAACCCGGTAATCATTCCTGAAGATACTCCACCTGGAACATTGGTCAGGAAGGATACAATTGCCATTCCTGTTTTTGACTGGTCATAATCGCCTACAATATGTGCAACAGCTTCTGCTACAAGGTCAATCTCCATCTGGTCATCAAGATAACCGCCAAGATCATGGTACTCAGCCAGAAATTCTCGTATCAGTTTCCTGTCCTTAGTTTTGAAAACTTCCATAGCCTTCTGTTCCCGCTCAGAAGCAAAGAAGTCGTCAAAAGCTGTGAGCACCTCTATACCATGAAGAATACCTGCAAGAAAACGAATTGAACTTACAGGAACAAGCTTGCTGTTCAACCTTGGATGAACAAGCTGCCCTCTTCGTTTAATTAAGTTCCATATTTGCTCAAAATCCCCTGGCTCAAGAAGCCAGCCGGTCTCTATTGTGAAATCCAGGAGATAAGAGTTTATATCTTCGCTGTTTTTCTCCTGGTCTGTTCTTTTCAGGAATTTTTCCAGGGAGTCGATTATCTCCGCTCCGCCTGATGAAATACGCATACATACAGAAGCAAACCTGTCAGGAAATCGTTCAGCTATCTCAAGTGATATTGCAGCTGCCCTCTCTCCTGTTGCTCCCTCCGACATCAGCGGCCTGAGCCAGCAAGACAGAATCTCATCTGTTTTACCAGCTTTGCACTGGTCAGAGAATATGCTGTGGATTCTGAAATAACCTGTAACAGCAACAGGAATAATTGAGGTGCTGAGCCTGTGGCATTGTCTGAACCAGTTTTCAGCAACAGTCTCATCAAATGATGAAGGAACCTTGAGGACACTGAGTAAATCATAAAGATTCTCATAGTCTTTTTTGCTCATCACAGAAATCAGTGATGCAAGCGCAGGTACAGAGCTGCCAAGCTGCGAGACTGTACTGATTTTTTCCAGCGATTCCTGAATTTCTGGTACAATGCTCAAAGTGACATCTGATGGATCCGGTACCGCCGGAGGCGCTGTTTCAGGAGGAGGAATAGAAATATGACCGGCATTTCTGGTATTCAGCCAGGCCTTAATTTGCCTTTCCAGAACAGATCTGTCAGGCATCTGCTCCTTCATCCTCTGAAACCTCTTCAGGTTCAGTCATGTCATCCTGCAGAAGAGCAGCATCTGAAACCGTATCATTTTCATGAAGGTTGATCAGCTTTACTCCCTTTGTTGCCCTTCCTATAGTCCGTACCTCGGCACAGCGAATGCGAATCACCATTCCTGATTCAGTAACCAGCAGCATCTCGCTGTCGCTGTTCGGCGTTGAAACTGCAACGACTCCGCCGTTTCTTTCGTCAGTTTTGATATTGATTATTCCCTTACCTGCTCTGTGTGTCTCTCTGTATTCCGATACGGGAGTTCGCTTCCCGTATCCGTCGGCAGTAACAGTCATCAGCTCCTCTTCACCTGTTACTGTGACCAGATCAACTATTCTGTCATCACCTTCAAGGTTCATTCCCATAACTCCTGAAGTATCTCTTCCCAGAGGCCTGAGCTCACTCTCACTGAATCGTATAGCCCTGCCTGACCTGGAAGCCATTATGATGTCGGATTTTCCGTCAGTGATGATTGCCTGTACGAGTTCAGTATCCTCATGGAGTTTTATCGCTTTGATTCCAACTCTTCTTGGATGGCTGTACTGAACCAGAGGAGTTTTCTTTACTCTGCCGTCGCTGGTGGCCATGAGAACAAATCGGTCTCCCTGAAAGTCGTTGACGCAAACGCTGGCTACAGGCCGTTCTTCAGGAAGGAGTTCCAGAAGGTTTATCAGAGCTTTGCCCATGCTGTTGCGGCCGGCTTCAGGAATCTTCCAAACCTTGAGCCAGTAGCATCTGCCTCTGTTGGTAAAGAAGAGTATGCAGCTATGATTGGTTGCGGTGAATACCTGTTCAAGGAAATCTTCATCCCTTGTGGTAACCCCTGTTTTTCCTCTGCCGCCGCGGATCTGACTTCTCCATGTATCAACAGGAAGCCTCTTTATGTAACCTCTGTGGGAAACCATAACCACCATTGGATCATTGGGAATCATGTCTTCAACATTGATTTCGTCAGGTATCCAGGGGACTATGTCTGATTTTCTGTCCTGACCATACTTATCAGAGATTTTCTCAAGCTCTTCAGCTACAATTTCCATTCTCAGGTTTTTGCTGGCAAGAATTTCCTTCAGCTCGTTGATTCTGACTTCAAGCTCATGCAGCTCATCTTCAAGAGCTTTTCTGTCAAGAGCAGTAAGCTTACCCAGCCTCATGTCAAGAATAGCCTGAGTCTGCTTCTCTGTAAAATCAAATCTGGACATGAGTTCTGCCTTGGCTTCAGCCTGACTCGCGGAACCCCTTATTATTCTTATGACTTCATCAATGTTATCCTGAGCCTTTATCAGCCCGCGAAGTATATGAGCCCTTGCTTCTGCCTTATCGTACTCAAATCTGCATCTTCTTTCGATAACAGAATGCCTGTGTTCAACATAGAGAGATATCATATCCCTAAGGCTGAGTCTTCTGGGTATTTTATCAACAAGAGCTATAAGATTGGCTCCGAATGATGTTTCAAGGGCAGTATGCTTAAATAGCTGATTGAGTACCACATCTTCAATAGCATCTCTCTTGAGAACTATCACAATACGCATACCCTGCCGGTCTGATTCATCACGAAGATCTGCTATACCTGTGATTTTCTTGTCTTTCACAAGGTCGGCAATGGACTTTATCAATCTGGCCTTGTTAACCATGTAGGGAATTTCAGAAACTATCAGGCAGTTTCTTCCTGAAACTTCCTCAGAGGAAACACGGCTTCGAATAATTATTCTGCCTCTGCCTGTTCTGAAAGCATCCCGAACACCCCTTAGGCCCATAATTATGCCTCCTGTGGGGAAATCTGGAGCTTTCACAATATCAAAGAGTTTATCATCGCTCACACCTGGGTTTCTGATGATTTCCAGGCAGGCTTTAATGGTATCCCTCAAGTTGTGCGGTGGAATATTCGTTGCCATACCAACAGCAATTCCGGAAGAACCGTTCACTAGAAGATTGGGATAACCTGAAGGAAGAACCTCAGGCTCTTTCAGCCTCTGGTCGAAATTCGGTTCGAATCCTACAGTATTCTTGTCGATGTCGGAGAGCATTTCCTCTCCGATCTGAGCCATTCTTGCCTCTGTGTATCTGTATGCCGCTGCCGGATCTCCGTCTACTGAACCGAAGTTGCCCTGGCCCTGAACCATTGGGTGGAGAAGGGAGAAATCCTGTGCCATTCTTACCATGGCGTCGTAAACAGATCCGTCTCCGTGTGGATGGTACTTTCCAAGAACATCTCCAACTACAGTTGCAGATTTCTTGTATGGTCTCTGGTGAGTAAGTTTCTGTTCATACATGCTGTACAAAATCCGCCTGTGTACAGGCTTAAGACCATCTCTCACATCAGGAAGCGCACGACCTACAAGAACACTCATTGAGTAGTCCAGATATGACTTTTTCATCTCGTCTTCGAGTTCGATGTGTTCCGGCACAGTTATTTCATTCACATCAGGCTCTCTGGTTTTGCTGTTGTTATCAGTAGTCAAGGTTCTTTACCTCCGAGGCGTGGGTCTCAATGAATTCCCTTCTGGGTTCCACTTCATCGCCCATGAGAATGGAAAAGATCCTGTCTGCCTCTATTGCGTCATCCATCCTTACCTGAAGCATCATTCTGTTCTCCGGATTCATTGTGGTCTCCCATAGCTGATCTGCGTTCATCTCTCCGAGACCCTTGTATCTCTGTATTGTGAGCTTCTGGGATGTCTGAATCTCCTCAATCAGTTTGTCTCTCTCGCTTTCAGAAAAGGCATAAAGCTCTTTGCTGCCCCATTTGAGTTTAAAAAGAGGCGGCTGAGCGATGTAGATGTGGCCGTTCTCTATTAGTTCAGTCATATACCTGAAGAAAAATGTTAGAAGAAGAGTTCTTATGTGTGCTCCATCAACATCTGCATCAGTCATAATGATTATTTTGCCGTATCGAAGTTTGCTTATGTCAAAATCCTCTTCTCCGATACCTGTGCCGGCAGCGGTTACCATAGTTCTTATCTCTTTGTTGTTCAGTATTTTGTGCAGAGGAGCCTTTTCAACATTAATGATTTTTCCCCGAAGAGGAAGAATAGCCTGAAAAAACCTGTTCCTGCCCTGTTTTGCACTTCCTCCTGCAGAATCGCCCTCTACAAGGAACAGCTCTGCCTCCGCCGGATCTCTTACAGTACAGTCTGAAAGTTTACCAGGAAGTGAAGCGGTTTCAAGGGCGCTTTTTCTTCTGGTAAGCTCTCGTGCTTTTCTGGCAGCCTGTCTTGCAGCAGAGGTGTCTATGCATTTCTGAATTATTTTTCTGGCTTCAGCTGGATTTTCTTCAAAGTACTGTTCCAGACATGAATAGACATTACTCTCAACAACACCCTTCATCTCCCTGTTGCCAAGTCTGGTCTTGGTCTGACCTTCAAACTGCGGGTTGGACAGCTTTACGCTTACAACAGCTGAAAGACCTTCGCGAACATCGTTGCCTGAAAAAGACTGACCAGATTTCTTAAAGAGACCATTTGATGAAGCGTAGTCGTTCAGACACCTGGTAAGTGCTGATCTGAAGCCTGTAAGATGAGTTCCTCCGTCTACTGTATTGATGTTGTTGGCAAAACTGAAGACATCTTCCTGATAACCGGAATTGTACTGAATGGCAACATCTGTGAGAACAAAAGAACCATCATCCAGCTTACCTTCCCTGGTAATGTGAATAGGAGGTAAATGAAGGGGATGTTTGTTTTCGTTAAGATAACTTACAAAAGAGGTAATTCCTCCTTCGTACTTGAATTTGTGTGATTTTCCTTCTTTCGATCTTTTGTCGGATATACGAATTTCAAGGCCGCTGTTCAGAAAGGCAAGCTCTCTGAACCTTCTTGCAAGAATATCAAAGCTGAAATCAACTGTTTCAAAGATTTCCGAATCAGGTTTGAAGGTAATTACAGTGCCTGTCTCCAAACGATCAGAGGGTCCGGAAGAAATACTGGCAGCAGGAAGTCCTCTGTTGAAGGACTGGGTATATTCTTTTCCGTCTTTGTACACACATGCTGTAAGGGCAGAGGAAAGAGCATTAACAACACTAACACCTACTCCGTGAAGACCTCCGGATACCTTGTAGGAATTGTTATCAAATTTTCCACCTGCATGAAGTGTGGTCATTACAACTTCCAGTGCAGAAATTTTTGTTTTGGGGTGAATATCAACAGGAATACCTCTTCCATTGTCTGAGACAGAAACACTTCCGTCTGAATGGAGAGATACATCTATCGAGTCACAGTAACCACCCTGTGCTTCATCAACACTGTTATCAACCACTTCGTATACAAGATGATGAAGCCCTGCAGAAGAGGTGGAACCTATGTACATGGCAGGGCGTTTTCGAACAGCCTCAAGACCTTCGAGAATCTGTATTGATTCTGCTCCGTAACTTTGTTCTTTACCGGTCAAATTAACGCCTTTCTTTTTCCCTTGCCGGTCCGAGAGAGACTTTCAGGGCTGTAAAAACCTCTTTTCCCGCCAGACGGTTGAGTTCATGAATTATTTCGCTGCTCCTGTACTTGAGTTCCATGGCAATTCCGGGAACTGTGGTATTTACAATAACCGTTTCTCCGTTCCAGCCGCTTACAGAGGAATTAGCAGCTATTCTGTCACCAGCTGCTTTACTCCATTGTGCAAGAGATATTTTTTTCGGTTTAACAAGTTCAAGCTGAAGATTATTTAATAAATCTTCAACGAGACTGTATGCCCGTTTCATCTCACAATCACACAGTATCAGGAAGCCTTACAGGCATTACCAGTGTAAGATAGTCGACTATTTCATCATTCTGGGAATCCTCTGTTATGATAACCGCTGTGGAACCGTCCAGCATACTGAGCCTGACATCTTCGCTTTTCATGTTTCTGAGAATGTCAACCACTAGACTTCCGTTAAATGCTATCTGAAGAGGATCAGAGCTGTAAACAGCTTCAATGTCTTCTCTTGCTTCACCTGCGTCTGTATTCTCAGCATGGAGAATAACTTTGTTTCTCTCAATGGTAAAAAGAATCTGATGAGTTGCAGGATTAGCTATTATTCCCATTCTTTTAAGTGCTGAAAGAAGATCTTCGCGGTTCACTGTAAGGTCCCGATTGTTGCCTGAAGGAATAACCTTGTCATATGGCGGATAAGGGCCGTCAATAACCCTGCTGTAAATGCTTGTTTCATCAACATGGAAGCTTACCTGTGAACCCTGAAAAGACATTGAAACCTCATCAGTATTGCTGAGTTTCTGAAGGAGACTCAGAGCTTTGGGAGCAATAATAGCTTCCCTTTCAGAATCAGATTTCAGTTGTTCAAATCTGATTCTTGCAAGTCTGTGTCCGTCGGTTGCAACCATTTCAAGGTTTTCAGAGGTAAATTTCCATAAAGACCCTGTAAGTGAAGTCCTTATCTCACTTGCACCGGCAACTGCATATGAAGTTCTGCTGATACCTTCTTTTAAAGATTCAAAAGGAAGAGTAATTCTATCTTCAGCTGATCCAGGTGAAGGAAGAGAAGGATAACTGTCTCTGCTGCTTCCAGGGAGAGTGAATGAACTTTTTTCACAGCTTATAGCTGTTCTTGATCCGCTTGTACTTATGCTTACATCTTTACCCTGAAGCTCTCTTACAATTTCAAGAAGCTTCTTTCCTGGAAGCGCTACAGCTCCCTGTGAAGAAATTGTGGCAGGTATCCATGTTATGACAGTTGTGTCAAGGTCTGTAGCTGCAAGCTTGAGTTTTTCGCTGTCAGTTTCAAGAAGAATATTTGAAAGTGAAGGAAGGCTGGTCTTAGGCGGAAGAGCCGAAGATACAGTATTCAGACCTTGAAGAAGAGTTTTGTGATCAACTAGCAGATTCACCATTCGATTTCCTCCACAGCTACAGTTAAGAGAATCTTGTAAACTACAAATACGGTAATTGTGATTATACCTCAGAGAAGGTGGAAAAGTAACCCTTTGCTCTTGAAAAAGCTGCCTGGCAGTTGTGGAAAAAATGTGTAAAATCAGATACTGAAAGTGAAGTTTTCAACAAGAGGAATCAGGAAAAGGTTTTCAACTGAGATATGAACATTTTCAGTTCACAAGAGAACCTCTGATGTCATTGTATTTTCTCTTGAAAGCGGAATCTGTTTCAAGCATTGATGTAACTCTTTTTATAGCATTGAGAACTGTGGAATGATCCCTGCCGAAGAATACACCTATATCTTCCAGGGAAAGATCTGTCATTTCTCTGATAAGATACATTGATAATTGTCTTGGTATGAGAATTTCCCGTTTTCTCTTTTTGCCTTTAAGTAATTCAGGATTGATATTGAAAGCTTCACCTACAGCGGAGGTTATGCTGGCAGGATTACGCATTACTGAAAATGAGCCAAAATAATCACTTATTATTTCTTTCACATTTTCCATTGTGAGAGGAATATTATTAAACTTATTATTAGCAGCAATTACATTGAATACACCTTCGAGTTGTCTTACATTTGCTTTTACTGTTTCAACGATGTACATCTTGACTTTCTCATCAAGGAAAATGTTTTTGCCTCTAAGCAAAAGATTGAAAATAGCAATTCTGGTTTCCAGAACCGGTGGTTTGATATCAACAACCATACCGGACTGAAAACGGGAAACAAGCCGTTCTTCAAGAGGTTCTATTTCATGAGGCGGTCTGTCAGATGTGAGAACAATCTGTTTGCCCTGGAGGTACAGGTCATTGAAAATATGGAAGAAAATATTTTGTGTTTCGTCTTTGCCTGCAAGGAACTGAATGTCGTCAACAATCAGGCAGTGGCAATTCCGTATGCTGTCCTTGAACTTCTCAACAGCCTTGAATGACTTCCCTCCTATTTTGGTATTAGGGCTTATGAGAGCTTTAATGTAACCATTGGTAAAATCTTCGCTGGAAATACAGTAGAAGTATTTATCAGGATGATTGTTCTTGATTTCATGGGCGATAGCCTGAACCAGATGTGTTTTACCAAGACCTACCCCACCGTAGATAAAAAGAGGATTAGTAGAAGAATGACCAAGTTCCTGAGCAACAGAAAATGAGGCCGCATAAGCCAGGCGGTTGTTTGGCCCTTGAACAAAACGCTCGAAGACATAGTCAGGATGCAGATAATTTGAGAACAACTGCTGTTCTGGAGATGAGGTTACTTTACCTAGAGAAAGTGTAACAGGTTCATCAGTGAAATGAACAGAAATATTTTTATCTCCTGTTATCTCTCTGAGAAGCTCTTCAATGTTGTGCTTGTAGTTATGAGTAACAAAGTTTACCCTGATGTGCGAATCCAGGGAGATGGTAAAAACCCCATTAGAGTATGAGTTGAAGGAGGCATTGGATAACCAGGAATTAAATTGTTCAGGGCCCATGAGGTCCCTGGCCTTAAGAAGGCAAAGTTCAAAAGATTCTTCAGGTGTGAGATTCATACAGCCTCCGCAAAGAGTTCAGGTTGACAATGCCTGTATCACATAGCAAAAAACAGTATACCAATGCAAGTCTGAGAGAAAAGAAGAAAAGAACTTGACAAAAGAAGAGAATTTAGATAGCTTTCCGCTTCCGGAAAACCATGTTAGATATTCATTTGATACTGATACAGGAGACCTCTGATGAAAAGAACATACCAGCCCAGCAAAATCTCGAAGAAGAGAACACACGGCTTCAGGGCAAGAATGAAAACAAGAGGCGGAAGAAAAGTTCTCAATGCCAGAAGACGCAAGGGCAGGAAGCGTCTCATACCCTAAATTGAACCATCGTACGCTGAAGAAACTCAACAGAAGGTGGCAGTTTGAGAAACTCTTCAGAAAAGGTGGCTATTTCAGAGGTAAGGTGCTGAAAGCGAGATATTCAAGGAATTCCCTGGGTTGCCTACGCCTGGGGTTTTCTGTATCGGCAAAAAAAGGAAACGCAGTGAAGAGAAACCTCTTCAGGCGAAGGCTTAAACAGTATTCGGTGGAAAAAGAACAGAAAACAGGTTTTGATGCTGTTATACTTCCAACTGTAAAACTGGATGCTGTGGTATACAGAGAAATGATTAGTGACATGGAGAAGTTGTGTCTGCTGGTGGAAAACGGGGCAGAAGAATCCTGACAGTTCCAATTAGGTTCTACAGAAGGTTTATCTCACCGATGCTGCCTCCCAGCTGCATATACACACCTACATGCAGCGAATATGCCATTCAGGCCATAGAGAAATACGGTGCCTGGAAAGGTTTGCTTATGGCGGTAAAAAGAGTATTGAAATGCCATCCCTGGCACAGAGGCGGATATGATCCGGTACCGGAGGTAAAAGAAAAATGAGTGATCAGGCAAGGCTTTTCACCGCAGCGGTACTGATGATGGCAGTACTGGTTGTCAGCTGGTTCTTAACAGGAAGCAACCGAGGCAGAACTGGTGTGCAGACTGCTGTTCAGCAGCAGGAGCCAGTGCAGGAACTGCAAGAAGAAACTCAGGAGACACCTCAGGAAATTTCAATTGATTCAGAGCAGCAGACCGGGCAGGTACAGGAAGTTTTTGATTACAGTGAAAAAACAGTTACTGTTATCATTCCAGGAACGAATGGCGAGAACATTGTAACTGCTGAAATTACAACAACAGGCGCGGCAGTTCAGTCATGGCAGCTCGGCTCCTATCAGGCATTTCCCCATACAGAAAATAGTTCTCCTGTTGAAATGGCAGAAGAAAACTGGCTTGTTGCAAAGAATAGTACTGGAGAACCTCTGCTGTTCACCTACGAAGGGCCAGACACTGTTGTTGCAGGTGAAACAGGTACTGCAGTAAGGTTTGAATCAGCAGGCGGTTTTCGTGAGTTTGTGTTCAGAAAAAACTACTACGGGTTCAGTGTGATAACTGAAGTTGGCGACATGAACACCTCAGTATCAAGTAGCGCCATACCGGAAACAGAAACCAACGCGGAAACACGAGGTTATTACACAGCCTCATGGTACACAAACGGCCACAAGAAACGGGACTCATCGAAAATTGAGGGTCTGGAGCCTGTGGGCAATGTTTCATGGATCGCATCATCAAACAAGTATTTTACAATTCTTCTTATGCCTGAAAGTACCGACAGAGCAGACGGCTATATTGCCCCAGGTGAAGGTGGTTCACCTGAAGTGTCAATAGACGACAGGAATGTTCGTGTGTACGCAGGACCTAAATCATACACACTTTTGAGAGAACTTGGCGGTTCTCAGCAGGATATGGTTGATTTTGGATGGCCAGTCATAAGGTGGATAGCCAGGCTGATTTTCCTCTACATTGTAAAAATTCTATCATTTGCTGACAACTGGGGAGTGAGAATAATCATACTGGGCATCACACTGAAAATTCTACTCTATCCGCTTACAGCAAAAAGCTATGTTTCAATGCAGAAAATGCAGAAGGTACAGCCTGCACTGAAGAAGATTCAGGAGAAATACGCAAAGGATCCAAAGAGGCAGCAGGAAGAAATGCAGAAATTCTATAAGGAATCGGGAGTCAATCCCCTGGGGGGCTGTTTTCCAATACTGCTCCAGATGCCGATATTTTTTGCCATGTTCAGAGTGCTTGCCAATTCAGTGGAGCTGAGAGGTCAGGGATTCCTTCTCTGGATTACAGATCTTTCACGGCCTGAAATACTGATTCCCTTTGGAACAAAGATAATGGGCCTTGAGGGAATAGGACTTTTGCCGATTCTGCTGGGAGCTCTGATGATCCTTCAGCAGAAGCTTACAGGTACCAGTGCAGCCGGAGCAATGGCACAGCAGCAGAAAACAATGATGTATTTTATGCCCTTAATGATGACATTCTTGTTCATGCGATTTGCTTCCGGCCTTATTCTCTATTACACAGTATTCAATATTGCCACTTTTGTGCAGCAGGAATACATAAAGAAAAGGATGAGCAGCGATGTTCATAAGGCATACGGAAGAACGGGCTGACATGATAGCCGCTAAGGCTACACCTGACACAACAAGTGCAATAGCAGTAGTGAGGCTCTCCGGAAGGGGAGCCTCAAAAGCAGTTGAAGAGATAATGGGCCTTCCAGCTGGCAGACTTTGCGGCAGAAAGCGTGCAGTGGGGACCATAGCCGGTGTAGACAGAGTGGTTGCTCTTTCCTGGAAAGAAGGCAGCAGTTACACAGGGGAAGAAATGGTTGAAATCATGTGCCATGGCACTCCTGGCACAACAAATGAGATAATGAAGCTTCTTGAGCATAAAGGAGCAAGGCCGGCAGAGCCTGGTGAATTCACAAGAAGGGCCTGGCTGAACGGTAAGGTTACAGATACAGATATACTTCTTCTCTCAGCCCGGTTCAGAAATATTCCCGCAGGAAAAACAGAGCCGCTTGCAGAAGAGATTACAGATCTTCTTACAGAAACAGAGGCTCTTATAGAGTTCGGCGAGGAACACATGGCTGCAGATGAAGAGCAAATTGAAATGAATTTGTTTCGGCTGAAAAAATCAGCAGAAGAGATGAAAGCCAGAATAGAAGAGATAGAAGTAATGCCCAGAGTTTACATCATGGGTCCTGTAAACGCAGGAAAATCAACCCTGTTCAATCTGCTTTGCGGAGAAAAGGCAGCAGTGGTTTCTGAGGTTCCCGGAACAACAAGAGACGGGGCTTCAAGACAGATACATATTCAGGGGAGGAATATTGATCTTCGTGACACAGCCGGAACAGGTGGAACCATTCTTGATGGTGAAGCTCTTTCTATTTCCCTTCAGACTGTGAGACCTGAAGACAGAGTTATCTGGATGGATCATAAACAGAGAGAGCCTGATCGAATAAACTGCAGCAAAATGATAAAGGTCTTCTCAAAAAACGATGAAGGCAGAGAGCCCTGTAAGGGATGGATTTCATTATCAAGCTTAACCGGTAAGGGTATTGAAAAGATAAAGAATTTTATCACGGAACCAGAGGACCGCAGCCCCAGCTGGAGAATAGGAATTGCTCTGGAAAGAATCAAAGAGGCAGCGCAATCATGTGCGCATCAGGATATGGCGCTGGCTGCTGAAAACCTGAAGGAAGCCCTTTCAGTTATGAATAAGTCTGAAGCTTCATCGGCAGTTGTTGAAAGAGCCCTCGACACTTTCTGCGTAGGTAAATGAAAACAGTTGCAGTAATAGGCGGAGGTCATGCAGGGGTTGAAGCATCATGTGCTGCAGCTGTACTGGGCTGCAGAGTCATTCTTATTACACCAAGTATTTCTAAGATAGCATTGATGTCATGCAATCCGTCTATCGGCGGTATAGCAAAAGGAACTCTGGTATGTGAAATAGATGCAATGGGAGGAGTGTCGTCATTTTCTTCAGACAATTCCGCTCTTCAGTTCAGAATGCTGAACATGAAAAAGGGGCCGGCAGTATGGGGGCCCAGAACACAGAATGATATTTCATTGTACTGCTTGGAACAGAGAGCCAGACTGGCAGAAGCACAGGTTGAAATAATAGAGGGAATAGCTGTATCTCTCAAAGGAGAAAACAGCCATATTGAGTCAGTTGTCATACAGGATAAGAGAGAGATAAAGGCAGATGCCTTTGTTCTGGCAGCAGGAACATTCCTTGGTGGAATTCTTCACAGAGGGGAGTATTCCTGGCCTGGGGGAAGAAGAGGCGATATCTCTGCAGTAAGGCTTGAAAAAGACATACGAAAGAGAATGTTTCATGTGAAACGTTTCAAAACAGGCACATCACCGAGAGTTTTAAGAAAATCTATAAACACAGATGCAATGGAGCTTCAGGAGAACACGGAAATGGATTTCTGTTTCAGCTGGAAATCCGAAAAGCCTATCAAAACCAGTGAACAATGCTGGGTTGTAAGAACCACAAGAGAGACAGAAAGAATCATTGCAGAGAGCCTGAAGTATTCACCTTTATACAGCGGCAGGGTTACAGGAAAAGGGCCTCGATACTGTCCCAGCTTTGAAGACAAGGTCACAAAGTTTCCAGACAGAGCAGGCCATCCTGTTCATGTTGAACCTACAGGCGCAGGTTCAAGGATTTCCTATATAAACGGTTTTTCCACAAGCCTTCCCCATGAGATACAGGAAAGAGCAATTCGATCTATACCGGGGTTTAGCAACGCAGTTATCGCAGCATATGGATACTCTGTGGAGTACACATGTTTCGAAAGGGGAGAGTACGACAGAACTTTCAGGCTTGAAAGAACAGACAACCTGTATGCAGCAGGGCAGATTCTTGGAACATCAGGATACGAGGAGGCCTCCGCAACAGGGTTGCTTGCAGGCGCCAACGCTGCCAGAAGAGTTCAGGGGATGGAAGAAATGTGCCCAAACAGACTGGAGAGTTATCTGGGAGTTCTTGTTGATGATCTTGTGATAAGAGGGGCAGATGAACCGTACAGGCTGTTTTCAAGCAGAGCTGAGAACAGGCTTCACCTCAGGCAGGATAATGCAGACAGAAGGCTTTTTGAATTCGGCTGCCGCCTGGGAACCGTTACAGAAGAGCAGAAGGCAAATCACACTGAAATACAGAAAAGACAGAGAGAAATAAAAACTGCTTTGACAAGAATAAAAGTTGAGGGAAAAAGTTTGTACGAATTTGCAAGACGACCTGAAGTAACAGCAGAACAGGTTGCCGGCTATCTGGATGAACCAAATAACTTGAAGGTGATACGCTCTCTGGTACTGGATATAAAATATGGCGGTTATGTGGACAGGGCAAAAAGAAAACACAGCTCCAGGGAAAAGCTCAGAGATGTGAATTTAGCATGGATAGCTGATTATTCCGTTGTTGACTCTCTCAGTATAGAGGCTGCTCAGGTTCTTAACAGCAAAAGGCCGAAAACTCTGAGAGAAGCGGAACAGTTGTCAGGTGTCAGGGAGGCCGACCTTGACGCCATTGTTGTGCAGTTAATGAAAAGGAGTGTTTCACGTGAAACATGACCTGCCGGAAAATGCCGTAGATGTTTTTGAGCAGTGTTCTCTACTGGGGATTCATTCTGTGCCGGCAGACTTCTCAGAAAAGGTTGCTCTCTTCACAGACCTTCTGGACAGCTGCAGAAACAGGTTGAATCTTGTAGGGCCTGAAGAAATGTCCAGAATATGGCGAAGGCACATTCTGGAGTCGGTGGCGTTCGCAGGATTTCTGAATGGTTCTTCTGTGATTGATATCGGTACAGGAGCAGGATTCCCCGGTTTTATTCTGGCCCTTCTTGGTCTTGATGTTGTGCTTGTTGAACCGAGACGGCGGAGGTGTGCGTTTCTTGAGGTGGTTGCAAGGGAGTGCGGGATTAAATGCTCTATCATTGAGAAGAGAATAGAGAATGCAGGGCCATTCTTACCTGGTACAGAGTTTACGGCAAAATCAGTAAAGGACCCGTTCACTCTTATTTCTCTTATAGCAAAAACAGAATGCTCCTCTTTCAGGCTTCTCACAAGAGCTTCTGACAGCAAACTTTCCGGTAAAAAAGGATTCCTGCTGACAAAACTTCCTGTTCCTCCGCTTGACCGTCCGGGATTTTTAGTGCAGTATTCGCATTCCTGAAAACTGAAAGGTATGCTATCAATGACAAGAATTCTTGCTGTTGCCAATCAGAAAGGCGGGGTTGGCAAGACAACAACTGTAATCAACCTGGGAGCCAGTATAGCTGTTCACGATAAAGATGTTCTGGTGATAGACCTGGATCCCCAGGCAAATGCCACCAGCGGACTTGGTCTGGAGGAGGCAGTTTCCTGTGGAGTACATGAGTTTATCTCAGGAGACAAGACCCTTGAGGAGTGTATTAAAAAAACAGAGATTGATGGTCTTTTCGTAGTTCCAGGTTCAAGGCATCTGGCTGGTACTGAGATAGAACTTGCAGCCCAGGATGAAAGAGAGTTTTTTCTTGCCAGGGCGCTGAAAGCAGCAGACCTGAGCAGATATGATTTTGTTCTTATAGACTGTCCTCCATCCCTTGGTCTTCTTACTGTTAATGCACTTGTTGCTGCTGATGGTGTTATTCTCACAGTACAGAGTGAGTACTACGCCCTTGAAGGGCTTTCTCACCTTATTGAAACAATCAAGAGAGTGAAAGGAGCCTGGAACAGAGCGCTGATGATTTTCGGTGTAGTGCTGACAATGTATGATAAGCGACTGAAATTGAGTCGTGAAGTAGAACTGGAAACTGCAGAACATCTTGGTGGAATTCTTTTTAACACCAGAATACCAAGAAATGTTCGTCTCAGTGAAGCACCGAGTTTCGGCAAGCCGGTGATTCTGTATGATGCCTACTCCTCCGGCGCAAAAAGTTATATGAGCCTTGCCAGAGAGGTTATATCCAGATGAAGAAAAAGAAAGCTTTAGGCAGAGGCCTTAATGCGCTGCTTCCTGAGATGTCTGTCTCAGATGAAAAGTCCGGTAAACCTGCAATGGTCAGTGTGGATCTCATTGACCCTAATCCTTTTCAGCCTCGAATTGATTGGGATGAACAGGAGCTTGAATCTCTTTCAAGGTCCATAAGCCAGCAGGGCATTCTGCAGCCCCTTGTTCTTCGTAAAGCTGATCAGCGATTTCAGCTCATAGCAGGAGAAAGACGGCTGAGGGCTTCCAGGCTGGCAGGGCTTTCTGAAGTGCCGGCCTTTATCAGGGAAGCTGATGACAGGCAGATGATGGCACTTGCTCTTGTAGAGAACATTCAACGGCAGGACCTGAATCCCATGGAGAAAGCAGAAGCATTCAGCCGCTTTTGTGCAGAATTCAACCTGACCCAGGATGAACTTGGAAAGCAGGTTGGCATCAGCAGGTCTGCAGTAGCAAACTTTCAGCGGCTGATGGAACTCCCTGATGATGTAAAAACAATGCTGAGATCCGGAGAGCTTTCCATGGGTCACGGAAGGGCTCTTCTTGCGCTTAAAACCTCAGATGCAATGGTAAGAATGGCAAGACAGTCTATTTCAAGAGGATACAGTGTTAGAGCTGTGGAAGAAGAGGTAAGAAAAACTCTTTCGGGAAAGAAAAAAACCAGAACTGCTGCAAAGGTTGTGCCTGAAATAAGACAGCTTGAAAAGGAGCTTCAGAGGCATCTGAGTACCAGAGTAGTGCTGAAGGATTCAGGAGGAAAGGGGAAACTGGAGATAGAGTATCAGTCTCTGGACGAACTGGACAGGATTCTTCATATAATAAGAGGTCGGTAGAGACCGGATAAAGCAATTCAAAATAACTCGGAGGAGAAAATGGCTTACAAAATCAGCGATTCATGCATCGGTTGCGGCGCCTGTATGGGAGAATGTCCAGTTGATGCTATTGAAGAAGGCACACCTTTTGTTATTGAAGCTGCTTCATGCATCGATTGCGGCGCGTGTGCTGCTGTATGTCCTGTGAGTGCCATAGAAGCACCCTGATAATTCTGTCTGCTTCTGAACGGTATTTCAGAGAAGGGATATTCAGAATCAACTGATTATGTAATTTTACTTCCAGCTGACTGAATAGCTTTTTCTGATTACTGAGGTTATCGTCTCTGAAAAAATCAGAGAGCAGTATAGACACAGCAAGACCTCTTTTTCTGCAGGGGAAGAGGTCTTGCTACATGTTTTTCATAAGAAAGGTGTAGAGCTGAAAGAGTTCATCTACCATTATTTTTGCACTGAATGGTTTCAGGTCGCGGTCCACCGAGGCAAGGAGTTTTTTACCGGTTTCAGGTGACTCAATCAGTTTGATAAGACCATTGGAAAGACAGTTGATGTCGCCATGAGCGCAGAGAAAACCATTTTTATGTCCGTTAACCAGTTCTGCAATTCCACCTACATCTGTTGCAACTACCGGTATTCCAACTGCAAGAGCTTCAAGCATGGCTCTTGGAAGCCCTTCGCTTCTCGAAGTGAGCAGAAAGGCATCAAAGGCAGGCAGAATGTCTGAAACATCTTTACGGCTACCAAGCAGAAGAAAGTTGTTCTCTAAGCCTTTTTCTTTGATATAGTTATGCATATAACCTTTTAGCGGACCATCTCCGACTATCACAAACATTACATCAGGAAACTGTTTACTGACCTTTAATGCAACATCCACAATTGCCTCAGGATGTTTCTGCGGAGCAAGTCTGATAACTGTACCGACTATTGGTATATTTTGATCAAGATTCAGCATTTTTCGTGATTCTGAACCTGTTCCCCGTTTGGCCAGAAAAGACTCGAATTCGACCCCGCTTCGAATAAGCTGGTAGTCTTCAGGTTTGCCGATACCCCAGTTAACTCCCTTCAGGATGTCATGGGGACTCACAACAATATTTGAGTCAGCCAGCTTGTAACCGATTCTTTCAAGTGCTGCGTAAAATGCCTTTTGCAAAGGAGGCATTGTATCAAAAAATGACCATCCATGAACTGTTTGAACTATTTTAACAGGTGTTTTGGCAGCGGTAGCTGCAAGCCTTCCAAGAAATTTTGCTTTGGATCCGTGGGTATGAACTATGGAGAATTTGTGCTCATCAATAATTTTCTTTATTTCAAAATAGGCTCTTATGTCATGATAGGGTGATAGTTTTCTTATCAGGTGGGGAGCGGTGTATACAGGAATGCCGTACTTTTCAGAGAGATCACTGAAAGTTCCTTCAGGAGAGATTTCAGGACCTGTGAGAACAGATGAGGGATACCCCATTTTTGTAATCTCACGGCAGCTGATAAGGGTGTTCATCTGAGCACCGCCTACTGCCATTTTCGTGATAATGTGAAGGATGGTTGTTTCAGGCATATCAGTTCTTTCCAGGCCCTGTTTTTCTGAAGAAAAGGCATAGTCTGTAGAAAACAGAGGTAAGCACAGTAAGACCGGAATAGAAAAGAGGGCTGATGAAAACACACCCGATAATCCAGAAGACAAGAACAGGTATCAGCAGTTTTTTTACATGCCAGCTCAGTGGTTTAAGTTCTCTGGAGCCATAGGAGTTGTAATCTCTGAACAGGTCTTCTGCAAAGCTGAAGAGCACCACTGAGATCGCTGTAAGAAATAGATGAAGGGGCATTCCTCCTGCAAGAGCCTGATTGTCTGCAAAGGCCAGGAGAGCCGTGATGAAAGGCAGCAGCAGAAGTCCTGAAAGAAGAAAGTACCCTGCCCATACAAGGGCACGATCAGCGTCAAAATTCTCCCTTGCAGTAAATCTGCGCAAGAGAAACCTAGAGAGCCTGAAAAGACCCATAAGAACCAAAACAACTCCGAGTACTATGCCGTAATCCAGAAGACGCTCTTCCACTAGGATTTCCTTCCTTTACGCATCTGATGAATGAATCCCCATATGCATGTGCCTGTCAGTATGAGAATATAGGCAGCGTTGTCTGCTGAAACCCTTATCCAGCCAAGCAGGTTAACTGATCCTGAAGCGAGAAGTATACCGCCAAATAGAGCAGTAAGTACAGAGAAGACCAGATTTCTGAACAGATATACAAGGCTTCCGCCTAGAAAGGCGCCGAGAATTCCGAAAATAAGAGAAGATTCAGGAAAGATAAGATGTACCAGAACAAAACCGAGAATAGCCCCGGCAGCGAAAAAAAACAGCCGATAAAGAACAGATACAAGTACAGCAGCAGCAATGCCCAGTATAACCGGTGCCCATCTGATGATATCAGGATTATCGGTAAACGATAAAACTATACCCCCGCCGTACAGGAAACCGGCAGCCAGTGAAACAATAACCAGCGCCAGTGGAACAAGTTTCCTGCCGTGAAAGGCAAGAGCAAATCCGGCGAGTACCATAACTACAGGCACAACCAGAGGGTCGTACATGACTATTTCACCTGGCATTCAGTCTTTCCTTCATAAAATTATTCAAAGTATTTATAGATCTAATCTCCATTGATATTCCTGATGATTCAAATTTGTCATTGTATCCGTTTCTCACAAGTATTACAGGCATTCCCGCAGATTGCGCCGCCTTTACGCCCTTCAGAGCATCCTCTATCACAAGACATTTTTCCGGTTTTACTTCCAGTACTTCAGCTGCCCTGAGAAAGATATCAGGAGCAGGTTTTGATCTCAGTCCTTCTCCTCCCACAACAGGAGGGAGAGTTTTCATTTCAGTTGATGCTATGGCTCTTACAAGACTGCTCTCTGTATTTGAAGCTATTGCACATTTTTTCAGTTTGCATGCCATGCTCACAGCCTCTGCAGCGCCGGAAAACAGAGGAATGCTTCCTGAAAGGCAGAATCTGGAATAGATTTCTTTCTGCTGGGCCCTGGCCTGGGACTGGGAGGTATTGTCTATCACAAGACCTGTTCTTTCCATTTCTCCTTTAAGCCCCTGGCCCAGATAGGCCCAGTATTTCCAGTAGTCTTTTTCTGACACTGAGTGGCCGAATTGAACCAGCACCTGATTCCATGAGGAACGGTAAAACGGTTCGCTGTCTGCCAGAACGCCGTCAAAATCAAAGAGAACCGCTTCAGTTCTCTTCCAGAGCTTCAGAAGGGTCAATGTTCTCCCTGCAGGTCTGGTTGATCAAGTGCTTTTCAACAATAGTATCATATCCATTATTCTGCTCAATTTCCATAGAGGAGGTTTTAACCTTGCTTAGAAATTTCGAAGAAATCCGTCAGGCTGCCAGGTCTGTCAGCGGTTCCCGGGCTGCTGTTCCCATGGGACACGACCCTGCATCCCTTGAAGCTCTTATTCAGGCTTCTGAATCCGGCCTTGCCGGAAGTATAATCATAGGGCCTTCTTCAGGGGTGAAAGAGTCCCTCGAGGTTCTTGGAAAGAAGCTGCCTGACGACATAACCGTTCAGGATTGTCAAGATGCAGAAACCGCTGCAAAAGAGGCTGTAAGGCTTGTAAGTACAGGAGAAGCCAGCATGCTTATGAAAGGGCTTCTTAAAACTTCCGTTTTTCAGAACGCAATTCTTGACAAGGAAATAGGTCTGAGAACCGGTAGAGTCCTCAGCCATGTGGCAGTGGTTCACGCACCGAAACAGAAAAGACTGGTGGGAATCACAGACGGGGGAATGAACATTCGTCCTGACCTGAATGAGGTAAAGCAGATAGCATGGAATGCAGGAGAGGTTATGGTAAAGCTTGGAGCTGAGAAACCTCTTATAGCCCTCCTCGCTGCTGTGGAGGTGGTTAATGAGAAAATGCCTGAAACAGTTCTTTGGGAGAAGCTGGCAGCAGAAGGTATAGATGGAGCTGAAGTTGCCGGCCCTGTTGCTGTAGATGGAGCAATGGACCCTGAAGCTGCACGAATAAAGAACATGACAGGGCCTGTTGCCGGCAGAGCCAATGTTCTTGTTACACCTGATATTGCAAGCGGCAACATCTTTGCAAAGGGCTTCATGTACATGACAGACACCCAGGTAGGCGGTCTGATTGCCGGTGCCGCCGCACCGGTGGTTATGCTGAGCAGATCTGATGCTGCAGAGACCAAGCTCAACAGCCTGGCCCTGGGAGTTGTTGTTGCAGGAGGGTCCAAATGACCCAACGGCTGATACTCGCAGTAAACCCTGGCGGCACCTCAACCAAGGCAGGGTTGTACAGGGAAGATGAGATGCTTTTTGATGAGAACATTCATCACGAAGCTGAAGACCTTGCAGCTTTCGGATCAACATACAGGCAGATGAACTTCAGAAAAGACCTGGTGCTTGAGGTTCTCAAAGACAAGGGCTACTCTGTAGAAGATCTCACAGCTGTTGTTGGCAGAGGGGGCACTTTCAAGCCTCTTAAGAGCGGAACTTATCGTGTTAACCAAAAACTCCTTGATGATATCCGTGACGGTTCAACTCTTCAGGCAGATCATCCCTCAAACCTTGGTGCGCCTATTGCATGGGCAATTGCCGGAGACTCAGGTATTCCTGCCTACTTCGTGGATCCTGTATGTGTGGATGAAATGATTGATGAGGCCCGTTATTCCGGGCATCCGCTTCTGCCAAGGAAGAGCCTCAGTCACGCTCTTAACATCAGAATGGTTGCTTACAAGGCATCTGCCCGAATGAACAAGCCCCTGAATGATTTGAACCTGGTGGTAATGCATCTTGGAAGCGGTATCAGTGTTAATGCCCTTGAAAAAGGCAGAATGATAGATACCAACAATGCCAATGACGGAGGCCCCTTCAGCTCTACAAGAACAGGCGGCCTTCCTGTGACAGGCCTGATGAAGCTCTGTTTCAGCGGAAAGTACTCTGCAGCTGAATTGAAAAGGATGCTTCTTAAACAGGGTGGTGTTTATGCTTATCTCGGAGATGAGCATGTGGGCCGTATATGGGAAAAGGTAGAAGCAGGGGATAAAAAAGCCGACAGCGTTCTAAGAGGAATGATATATCAGATGGCCAAAGAGGCCGGTGCCATGGGAGCAGCCCTTAAAGGCAGAGTGGATGCGGTTGTCATTACAGGAGGCATGGCATATAACTCATGGGTTACCGAACAGTTGGAACAGTACCTCTCCTATCTCGGCAAGATCATGGTGTTCCCTGGCGAAGCAGAACTGGAAGCTCTCACCAGAGGGGTTCTCCGTGTTCTTGACGGAGTCGAGGAAGTGAAGGAATACAAGTAACGAAAGGTGCGGAATGAGGAAAAAACTCAATGAAACCACATCAGGCAGGTTGTTCCTCTCCGGAAACGAGGCAATAGCCAGAGGTGCCTGGGAGAACGGAGTTCATTTTGCCAGCTCCTATCCCGGTACTCCCTCAACGGAGATAATGGAGACCATCGGAGAAGAGTATCCTGAAATTGATGCACAGTGGGCTCCTAATGAAAAAGTAGGTATGGAGGTTGTTGCAGGTGCTTCATTCGGAGGAGCCAGAGTACTTACCTCTATGAAGCATGTAGGTCTTAATGTTGCTGCCGACCCGTTCTTTACCTTGAGCTATATAGGTGCAACAGGTGGTATTGTTGTTGTCAGTGCAGACGATCCCGGAGTTCATTCTTCACAGAACGAGCAGGACAACAGGCTGATGGGGAGGGCTGCCAAGGTTGTGGTAATTGAGCCTTCCGACAGCCAGGAAGCCAAGGATTTCACAGGTTATGCTCTGGAAATAAGCGAGAAATTCGACACTCCTGTTCTTCTTCGGGTCACAACCAGAGTCTGTCACTCAAAAAGTCTGGTGAATGTAGGGCCCAGAAAAGAGATAAAAGTTCAGGGATACACAAAGGACATCGCCAAGAGGGTTCCTATTCCTGCCCATTCAAAAGTAATGCATTCCAAAGTAATTGAGAGACTGAAAAAGCTTGAGGAATGGGGAGTCGATTCGCCGCTGAACAGAATTGAGATGGGGGATAAATCTCTTGGAATAATCACAAGCGGTATCAGTTACCAGTATGTGAAGGAAGTTTCTCCTGAAGCCAGTGTTCTCAAACTCGGTATGACCAATCCTCTTCCCTGGAAGCTTATCAAGAAGTTCATCGATAGCGTGGACAGAATCATGTTCGTGGAAGAAGGAGAGCCCTATCTTGAAGAACGAATCCGTTCAAGATTCCTTGTGGACGGAATCGGTTCCGATGTGATTCCTGTGGAGAGCGAGCTTAATCCGGAGATAGTAAGAAACGGAATACAGAATGGAAAACAGCTGCCTCTGACCTATTCAAGTGTGGAGCTTCCGGGAAGACCTCCTGCCCTCTGTCCAGGATGCCCCCACAGAGGAGCCTTTCATTCCCTTTCAAAACTTCGTGCCAGTTCCACAGGAGACATAGGATGTTACACTCTCGGGCTCATGCCTCCATACAATGCACTTGAGACAGTTGTATGCATGGGTGCTGCAGTAGGAGTTCTTGCAGGAATAGAAAAAGCCGTAGGCAAAGAGAATATGCCAAAGCTGGTGGGAGCCATAGGTGAATCAACCTTCGTTCACTCGGGGATTACCGGGCTTATAGATATGGTCTATAACGGAAATACCGGCACTGTGATGATAATGGACAACAGCCTTACTGCAATGACAGGCGGTCAGCAAAACCCTACAACTGGCAGAACCCTTCGTGGAGCACCTGCTCCTGTTCTTGATCTGGAAGCCATGGTTCACGCCTGCGGCGTAAAGCATGTCCGTACAGTTGACCCTCATAATCTCAAGGAAATGAAAAAGGTTCTCATGGAGGAGTTCGACAGGGACGAACTTAGTGTTATTATCACAAAGCGTTCCTGTATAATGGCATACAAACCCAAGCGAAAGACAGTGGCTGTTCACGATCCTGCCAAGTGCATACACTGCAAGCTCTGTCTGAAACTGGGATGCCCCGCCATCAGCTGGAACAGCGAGGAAAACATTCCGGTTATTAACGAAATGCTCTGCTGGCCCAACTGCAACCTGTGTGTTCAGGTGTGTCCCAAGGATGCCCTGTCCAAGGATCTTGAGGGGGTAATCTGATGGAAAAAGTCAAGAATGTGATACTTTGCGGTACAGGAGGCCAGGGCATTCTTCTGGCAAGCGAAGTCCTCTGCAGCGCAGCCTGGAGAGCTGGCTTCGATGTGAAAAAGAGTGAAGTGCACGGCATGGCACAGCGGGGCGGTGCTGTTTCCAGCCATGTCCGTTTCGGAAGCAGAGTGCACAGTGTGCTTGTGGAAAAGGGTGCTGCAGATATTGTACTTGCAATGGAGAAGATGGAAGCTCTCAGATGGGCTGAGTTCCTGTCCCCTGAAGGTAAACTGATTGCCTGTGATCTGCGAATTGACCCTATGACTGTGAACACCGGCCAGGCAACCTATCCTGAAGTTAACAAAATACTTGAGGAGATGAATATTCCCAATCTGATGATACCTGTACTGGATATTGCCAGGGAGCTGGGGAATATGAGAGTTGTTAATGTGATTCTTCTTGGAGCAGCTTCGAAGCAGCTTCCTGAAATAGCTGAGGAACACTGGCTGGCTGCCATTGAAGAGCGGGTTCCACCAAAAGCTCTTCAGGTGAATATAGAGGCATTCAGAAGAGGAAAAGCGCTTTAGCATGGAATGGGTTCTGGGTGTCATTATGGGAGTGGCTCTTGCTGCTGCATGCGGATTTCGAGTTTTCATTCCCATGCTGGTTATGAGTATTGCCGCCCATACCGGACACCTTGAACCTGTTGCCGGGTTTCAGTGGATAGGAAGCTGGCCGTGTTTAGTCTGTTTCATTATAGCTACTGTTGTGGAAACCCTGGCCTACTTTATTCCAGTGGTAAGCAACGGCCTTGATACTATTGCAACACCTGCTGCCTCTGCGGCAGGTACAATTCTTGTGGCTTCTCTAATCGGTGATATTTCTCCAGTATTAAGGTGGATACTGGCAGCCATTGCCGGTGGAGCAGTTGCAGGGAGTGTTCAACTGACAACTGTTGCAGCCAGGTCGGTTATTACACCGGTTGGAGGTTCAGGGGTGATAGCTGTACTGGAGGACGGGGCAGCGGTGGTCACATCTGTCCTTGCTGTCGTGGCTCCGATTATGGCTATTTTACTGATAATGGTCATGGCTTACCTGTTTTTGCGAAGGAAACAAAAACTAAGACTCGGGATATAGCAGAAGAAACCAACTTATGAATAAGGAGCTTGTATGATTTTTCTTGCGGCAGCAATGCTCATGGCTAATATGCCTGGAGCGGTTGTACTCAGTGAGGTGATGTACAATCCTGACGGCAAAACCCTTGGTCTTGATGAACACATGGAGTGGATTGAACTCTACAATTCCTCGGCAGAAGCGGTTAACCTTGCAGGAATGATGCTCAGCGACGGCAACAACCAGCTTTATCTGGGGCACTATCTTCTTGCTCCTGATACCTACGGGGTTGTATGCGCCAACCAGTCCTCATTTGAAGCAGCTTACGGTACAGAGATAAGAGTGATTCCATGGAGCGGTGAATGGACGCGTCTCAGAAACTCCAGTGACGAGATCATCGTGTACTCGGAAGACGGAACTGTTCTTGAAACCCTTCGATACGATGAGAACTGGGGAGCAGATGGAACAACGCCTTCTCCAGCAGACGGAGGTGGTGCATCTCTGGAGAGAATTGATCCTTCAGGTCCCAATGACGATACAAACTGGAAACCTTCAGAGGATTATGCCAATCCCACCGCAGATGACGGCGGTAATGCTGTTTGCTGGGGAACTCCAGGGGAAGCCAACACCGCAGGAAACTAGTTTATTCAAAGATACCCCTCCTTGAAATAAACTTAAAGAATTGCAGGATTGAGAATCCTGCCATTCCTGCTATGGAGAGAGTTTTTCAGAGATTGCTGTATTCTTTCTGAAGCAGCTGCACTTTCTTCACAGCCTGCTGTTTATCTCATTCTTTTCAGCAGAGTCCTAGACATAATGGTTGGACCACCACCGCTGATCAGGGTACCTTACCCTTGTCAGTAACTAGGGCTTGATGATCAACCCATCATCCCACTCAGCCCCGGCCATGCATACCTGACCAGTCCAGTTTGACCCAAAGGACATCCAGTAACAAGCAGG